>BS_KBA_SWE02_21mDRAFT_10000243_pt1 | contig 19584 bp, 12 predicted proteins | sample BalSeasSWE02_21m_FD_9196 | JGI IMG/M metagenome (IMG submission 9196)
ATATACAATAAAATTGCAGCACTTGTGAGTCCGCCAAGTAATCCTAACCAAATGCCGAAGCTGCCATAAGCATCCTCTTTTCCCAAAAACCAGCTAATTGGAAATCCGATAACCCAATAGGAAAAAAATGTAATAATTGTGGGTATTTTTACATCCTGTAACCCACGTAAGGCTCCTAATACAATCACTTGTATGCTATCACTAATCTGAAAGATGGCAGCGGCAATAAGAAGCTTAGAGGCTATTTCAATTACTTCAGTATTATCAATTAAATTTTTAGTATCATCAATATCAACATATATTTTTGGTAATAAATTATTGAAAGTAAAGAATAAAATCGCAAAACCTACGGCCAAAATAATTCCAAATAAGAATGTTGAATAGGCAATACGTCTTAATTCAATATAATTCTGCAACCCTTTTTGATTGCCTACACGTATCATAGCGGTCACACTCAAGCCCATGGCTACCATAAAAGTCATGGAAGATAAGTTTAAGGCAATTTGATTGGCGGCCTGAGGATTTTTTCCAAGCGTCCCACTTAACCAGATTGCCGCCGTAAAGATAGCAACCTCAAAAAACATTTGCATGGCACTGGGCGCGCCTAAATTGATTATTTTTTTAAGCATTAATGTATCTAAAACAAAGAATTTTATATTAGTTACATACGCTTTTGATTTTTCTTTTCCTTTAAGCAAATACCATATATGCCAAACCATAATGAATCTGGAAGCTAAAGTTCCATAAGCAGCCCCTACTATACCTAGTTCGGGAAAACCAAACTTTCCGAAAATTAATACATAGTTTAAAATGACGTTAGCGATATTCCCTAAAAGAGTTGCATACATGGGGTATCTGGTCATGGACAAACCATCACTAAATTGCTTAAATCCTTGGAAAATAATCAAGGGAATCAAAGAAAATGCCACTAAATCTAAATAAGGAATCGCCAACTTAACAACTTCAGTAGGTTGTTTCATTAAATACATCAATGGCTTGGCAAAAAACACCATTAAAAATAAAGAGACCCCTAAAGCCGTGCATAAAAATAATCCATGCTTAAAAGCAGATTTTCCTTTTGCAAAATTTTCTTCTGCATCCGCTTCTGCAGTTAAAGGCGTAATGGCTGTTGAAAAACCAATGCCTAATGACATAGCTATAAACATAAAACTATTACCCAAAGAAACGGCCGCCAGTTCGGCGGTTCCTAACTGCCCCACCATAATGTTGTCAACAAAACTCACAAAGGAATGCCCTAACATCCCGAGCATTACAGGAGCTGCTAATTGCCAATTATATCGAAACTCTTTGGTGTAGTTTTTAAAATGCATTTGGCAAAAGTAAACTTTAGATACAGCTTATACCAATTTTAAAATACAGAATTCACAAATTTTAAAAGTTATGCTCTATAAAGCAGCCACCTTTTTCTTTGCTATTTCAAACTCGGCCATAATATCCTCCACAATTTTGGCTACAGGTTTTATATCATGAATCAATCCTGCTATTTGACCAATTTCCAACTCCCCTTCAACTAAATCTCCTTCAAACATACCCTTTTTAGCACGTGCTCTGCCCAATAATTGTTTTAATTCTTCCGTACTTGGAGAGGTTTTATATAATTCTTGTAGATCATTATAGAACTTATTTTTAATAAGACGCACGGGGGCTAGTTCTTTTAAAGTTAACTGAGTATCACCTTCTTTTAAATCTACTACTAATTTCTTAAAGGCCTGATGCGCAGATGATTCTTCACTCGCCACAAAACGGCTTCCTATTTGAACAGCGTCAGCACCTAATACCATTGCTGCCAGCATCCCTCTGCCCGTGGCAATGCCACCGGCCGCAATTAATGGAGTATGAATTTGTTCCTTGACCATAGGTATTAAGGTAAATGTCGTTGTTTCATCTCTACCATTATGCCCGCCAGCCTCAAATCCTTCAGCTACTATAGCATCCACTCCGGCTTCCTGCGCTTTTAATGCAAACTTAACACTGCTCACTACATGCACTACCGTAATACCTCTTTCTTTAAGCCAAGTAGTCCATGTTTTTGGATTGCCTGCTGAAGTGAACACAATTTCAACTTTTTCTTCAACAATAATATCCATAATTTCCTGGATATTGGGATATAACATAGGAACATTAACCCCAAAAGGATAATTAGTTGCCTTTTTACATTTCTGAATATGTTCACGCAACACTTCTGGGTACATGGATCCTGCTCCTATTAATCCTAAAATCCCCGCATTACTGGCTGCTGATGCTAATTTCCAACCGCTATTCCAAACCATACCAGCCTGTATAATAGGATATTTTATTTTAAATAAATTGGTAACTCTATTACCCATGGTTTAGTTTTTTATAATTTTGAATATTTTCGAATTAGTTTTAGATGTGATTATTAAGAGATACAATCCTCTATTTAAAAAAGAAAGGTCAAATTGACTATTATTTTCATCTATATCAATCTCCAGAAGCTTTTTTCCTAGAATATTATAAAATATTCCTATTAATTGATTTTGATTTGAAGGCACTGATATGTTTAAAACACTGGAAACTGGATTTGGAAATATTTTAATATCAAAATTATTTTCTTGAGAATCTCCTGATGACAAGGCATTATTCAAAGCCAATTGCAAATTAGGAATCCCATATCCTAAATAAAAATCCGGGCTGTTAAACTGTGAAGCAGAGGCTCTCACCAGTTGCATGATTTCAGTATTCGTTTTGTTAGGTAAAGCCTGCCACAAACAAGCAATACCTCCAGCTAAAATTGGAGCACTGAATGAGGTGCCGTTAAGGGTTATCAGGTCATCATTGATGTCGATAACTGCACTTCCTAATCCTTGAGCCACAACGTCTGGTTTTTGTGTAGGTTGGATAGCGCTTCCAATAGAGCTAAAAGAAGCATAAGCACCGCTGGCATCTACGGCCCCAATGGTAAAAACACCGGCAGCATCAGCCGGTGCACCAACAANTTGCCAACTATTGTTACCATCATTCCCAGCAGAATTCACCAATAACATTCCTTTTTCAAAAGCAATATTAGCGCCTTTAGATATAAAAGCTGTGTTCCCATTCATATCGGAAGGTGTATAGTTATAGTTTGGATTATCATAAGTGGTATAACCTAAAGACGTGTTTAAAATATCAACCCCTAAACTATCCGCACGTTCTGCGGCCTCTACCCAATAACTTTCTTCAACAGGATTTTCACTAACAGCATCTTCTGTTATAAACAAATAATAAGAAGCATCCGGTGCCGTTCCAACGTACTTACTTTCAACATATCCTGCCATTGTACTTAAAACCCAGGTACCATGACTGCTCGTATTATTTGTATAAACGTCATCATCTCTGTTAACAAAGTCATAATCACCTAAAATATGACCGGCATCTCGTAACCTTTTAAAAGAAGTCATTACATGTACATTTGGAAACCCCGCATCTAATATTGCAATGGTCATTCCAGTTCCTGTGTAATTGGATACATGCAATTGGTCTCCTTTAATCATTTGAATTTGATTTAANGCATTNCCATAAATAAAAGAAGTAGAAACAGTTTCCAGTTTTGATTCCTTTTTTTGCTGTACTTGTTTAAGGTTTAAACTTTTATCTGCAAAATCAATNGATGTNACNAAACTTAANCCTATTAGTGCCTTGATATTAATTTCAGAACCCCTAACATGAACGGCATTAAACCATTTTGACTTANCCAGAACGCTTATACCATTTTGAATTTTTAATTGCGAAATATAATTTTCATTGACTGGCACATCACGTTCATCAATTAAAACACCGTGATTAATTTTTCTGTCAATGGCTTTTTGGGTGAGAATAGTAATTGGATCTGCCAAAGAAACTTCTACATTTTGCTTATCAGATAAGTACACCCAGGCCTCTTCTTGCTGAGCGAAATAAAGTACTGGCAAACTCCATAGAAACAAAAAAAGCAGGTTCTTTTTCATTACTAATCATATTAGATACTTACAAGTTAAGAAATTACACCAGAACCAACTAATTCATCGTTAAGATACCAGGCTACAAACTGTCCTTCAGTAATGGCAGATTGCGGATTTTCAAACTCAACATATAAACCTGAATTAACTTTAAAAAGGGTTGCCATTTGCAATGGCTGTCTGTAACGAATTCTTGCCATTACTTTTAGAGTCTCATCAGTACATAATTTTAAATCTTCTCGAATCCAATGCAACTCCTCATTTTTTACAAATAAGACTGTTTTATATAAACCGGGATGTGCTTTGCCTTCACCAGTATAAATAATATTCGATTTTACATCTGTTTCAATAACAAATAAAGGTTCCACATGTCCTCCAACGGCCAATCCTTTTCTTTGACCTTTAGTAAAATAATGTGCTCCCTGATGCTTTCCTATTACTTTTCCGTCTTCTAAATGATACTCCTTTTTTCTAGATAAAAATTCAAGCTTAGCTTCTAAATTAATAAAATCAGGATGACTCCCTTTATAAATACTGTTTTCTTTAAAGATTTCAACAATTTGTCCTTCTTTAGGTTTTAATTGTTGTTGTAAAAAATCTGGTAATTTTACTTTTCCTATAAAACAAAGCCCTTGTGAATCCTTTTTTTCTGCAGTAACCAAATCTAGTTTTGAGGCTATTTCTCTTACTTCTGGCTTTGTTAATTCGCCGATAGGAAATAATGATTTAGATAACTGTTGCTGTGATAACTGGCATAAAAAATAAGACTGATCTTTATTGGCATCAACACCAGTCAATAACTGATAAATTTCTTTACCGTTTTTTAAAATAACGCCTTTTCTACAATAATGACCTGTTGCAACATAATCTGCACCAAGTTCCATGGCTATTTTCATAAACACATCAAACTTAATTTCCCTGTTACAAAGAACATCAGGATTTGGTGTGCGGCCATTCTCATATTCCTTAAACATATAATCAACAATGCGCTCCTTATATTGTTCACTTAAATCAACCGTTTGAAAGGGGATACCCAGCTTATCAGCAACCAACATGGCATCATTACTATCATCTAACCAAGGACACTCATTAGAAATAGTTACAGAATCATCGTGCCAGTTTTTCATAAATAAGCCAATGACCTCATAGCCTTGCTCTTTCAATAAATAAGCTGCAACACTAGAATCAACACCACCAGAAAGTCCAACAATTACTCTTTTCATTAATCTATATTGTTATTGTTAATCAGACGAAATATTAATTTATCTCTTACTTCATATCCCAACTAAAAGAAATAATTTAAATAATAATAGTCTGCAAAGATACATATAATCCCTAGAATTTGTACTGAAACCTATGTGACACAAGATTTTCATTGTTATTATTTTGTTTAAAGTTTTGTTAAATTTTTTAAACATTCTTGTTTTTGTTTAATCTATTTGTATTTTTGCTAAACATTTATATAAGTCTAAATATTAAAAAAATTAACAAACATGAAAAATTTAAAAAAATTACAAAAAATCACACTTTTACTAGTGGTTATGATTGTTGCTTTTTCTTGCAGCGATGATGACGATAACACCCCAGCGGTTGTTGAACAAAATATCGTAGAGATAGCTTTACAAACTCCTGAATTAAGTGTTTTAGTTCAAGCATTAGGTGCGGCAGATGGAGATTTAGTTAACGTTTTACAAGGTAACGGGCCTTTTACAGTATTAGCACCAACCAACAGTGCTTTTGTGGCATTTTTAAATGCTAACGGATTTAGTTCATTAGATGATGTGCCAACTGATGTATTAACACAAGTTTTGTTAAACCATGTAATTATGGCAGATGTTAAAGCTGGTGATTTAGCCGCTGCAGGCTCTGGTTATGCTGCGGGAAGTGCTAAGAATGCAAACGAAGATAACATTAGTATTTATTTTAATACCTCTAATGGTGTAAGATTTAATAACGCAGCATCAGTTTCAACTGCTGACATAAATGCATCAAATGGAACTATACATATCATTGACGCGGTGTTAGGATTGCCAGACGTTGTAGACCATGCTATTGCTAACCCAGCTTTTTCAAGCTTAGTAACAGCTTTAGGAGCAGCAGACGGTAACTTAGTAAGTGTATTACAAGGTGATGGTCCATTTACCGTTTTAGCCCCAGATAACGAGGCCTTTGCTACATTTTTAGGTGATACTCCATTAGGAAGTGTAGACACTGCAGTACTTTCTCAAATCTTATTAAATCATGTTATAGTTGGTTCATCAATTAAAGCTGAAGATTTAGTCGGTTTAGGTGCTGGTTATGCAAACACTGCAGCAACAGGTGCGGGAGGGAATGCAATGAGTCTTTATTTTAACACTTCTGAGGGTGTAAAATTTAACGGTATTTCTTCTGTTTCTCAAGCTGATGTAGTAGGAACGAATGGTGTTATTCATGCAGTAGATGCTGTCATTGGTATCCCAACAGTTGTTACATTTGCAGTTGCAGACCCTAATTTTTCAACCTTAGTTGCTGCCTTAACAGATTTAACTCCAAGCACCGACTTTGTAAGCATCTTATCTAGAACTGAAGTTGGAAGTCCAGTGGATGGTATTAATCCTAACTTTACAGTATTTGCACCAACAAATGATGCTTTTGCAGCTTTAGAATCTGTTCCTGGTGAAACTGTATTGACTCAAGTTTTATTGCACCATGTAATAAGTGAAGCTAACATTACTTCTGGTGATTTAAACAACCCTGGAGATACAACTGCTACAACGTTACAAGGTGGTGATATTACTATCACTTTACCTGGTATTGGTAATAATATAGCCAATATTACAGATGGTTCAGGTGCTACTGATATAGGTATTATAGCCGTGGACGTTCAAGCTGGAAATGGGGTTATCCATGTTATTAACAAAGTAATGATTCCTAATTTATAATATAGTTAGTTTTAGTTTGGTTTGTTTGATTTAGACTTAAACGTCTAAATAAATGTAAGGGCTCTTTATTAAGTTAAAGGGCCTTTTCATTTAGTTATTTTTTTTAAGTTTAGAATGATAGGTAAAATCTTTTTCTTCAGTTAATTTCCCGTTTTCATACGTTTTCCAAATACCGTCTTTCTTCCCTTTTTTATACTGCCCTTCCAGAATTAATTGTCCCTTAGGGTCATAAGACTTGGCTAAACCATGTAATTCACCATTCACGTAATGAAACTCTTTTAAAACAACATTTTTGTCCGTATACCAAAACGAAGGACCTTCCAATTTACCTTGTCTATAGAACTGCTTTTCGGCAATCTGTCCGTTTTCATAGTACACAAAACGATCACCATCCAGTTCACCATGTTCATCATAGTTTTCTAAAATCAATAATTCATTAGAATTTTTTTGATAATATTTCCATACACCTATATAAATTTTACCATCCATTTGGCCTTCACTCACTATCTTTCCCGCGGAAGTAAAAAAGGTTGCATAAGATTTATTATCTGAATCATTAAATTGTTTGGTAGCTGTTAAAGATGCCTTATTTTCAAGATTTTTATAATATTTAAAGAGTCCTATTTCCTTGCCATGATTAAATTCTCCCTCATATCTTAGAATAGCAGTGTCATCAAAATATTTTTTCCAAATACCATGACGTTTGCCTTCAGCATCAAATTGGTTACTAGTTTGAGCCGAAACTAAACCAGTAATAAACATAACGAGTATTAGTGCTAATTTTTTCATACTTTAAATAACGAATTCTAATTCTTGAAATTGTGCAAACAAAAAAGCTGCCATTAGGCAGCTTTTTAATTATTTACGCTTTTGCGCTTGTTTTTGTTTTTCTGCCTGTTCCATCATGTCTTTCATTTTCTTCTGGAAACGATTTTCTTTTTTAGGCTTCTTTTTATTCTCCTGAATTTTGGCATGTATTTTATCTTCATCAATAATAAAATTCTTAATAACCAGCATAATACCTATAGTAATTAAGTTAGAAACAAAGTAATACAAACTTAAACCTGAAGCATAATTATTGAAGAAGAACAACATCATTAATGGTGAGAAATACATCATATATTTCATCATTTTACTCATATCCGGCATACCTTCCTGAGTTGGCTGTGAAGCCATTTGTTGTCCTGTGGTCATTTGCATATAAAAGAATATCGCAACAGAAGCCAAAATTGGGAACAAACTTACATGGTCACCATAAAACGGTATATGAAATGGCAGTTTCGCAATGGTATCATAAGAAGATAAATCTTCTGCCCAAAGGAAACTTTTTTGACGTAAATCAAAGGCCGAAGGGAAAAACTGGAATAAGGCATAAAACACAGGCAGTTGCACCAGAGCCGGTAAACACCCAGCCATAGGACTTGCTCCGGCTTTACTATATAAAGCCATAGTTTCCTGTTGTTTTTTCATGGCATTGTCCTTGTACTTTTCAGTAATTTCAGCAATTTCCGGTTTTAGAACCTTCATTTTTGCCTGAGACACATAGGACTTATACGTTACAGGAGACATGACTATTCTCACTAATATGGTCATGACTATAATGGCAAAACCATAAGGCAAAAATCCACTTAAAAACCCAAAGGTTGGAATGAAGACATAACGGTTAATCCAACCAAAAATACCCCATCCTAAAGGCACAACCTCATCTAAATTTCTATCATAAGCATTTAAAATCTTGTAATCTGTTGGACCAAAATACCAGTTCATGGTTTTATTAATCTCACCTGATGCCAGTTCTAAAGGTAATTTAGCTTCAAAAGACTTTGTAAAAACAGTATCAATCTCTTCGTCTTTAATTAAATTATAAGATTTTAAATCGGCTGTTTTAAATGGGGAGTCCGCTAATAAAACAGAAGTGAAAAAGTGTTGTTTAAACGCTACATAGGTCACGTCCTTTTCTGTAGATTCAGAAAGTTCACTTTGACCAAGATAATTATCCTTACCGCCTTCATATTCATAGATTAACTCGGTGTAACGATTTTCATAAGCCACACTTTTTGCATGACGATACGTTTTAATTTTCCAATCTAAATTAATAGCCTGTGAACTGTTTATTACCTGATCAAGTCCTTGAGATCTGATGGTAAAATCCATCATATACTCATTTTTCTTAATCTCATATCTGTATTCCAAAAACCTGTCTGCTGACACCTTTAATTTCATAGAAACTATGGTATTCTCTCCATTTTTTGTGATAGTAGGTTCAAAATACAAGTCCTGTGTATTTAAAATACGACTATCTGAAGTTCCAAAATTAATATTGAAAGCTGCATTATTATCTTTTACCAAATAAATAGGAATGGAATCATAATTTACAAAGTTTTTTAACTTGACTTCAGAAAGGAATCCACCCTTGTTGCTGAATTTTAACTCTAATAAATCATTTTCAACAATGGTTTCAATATTTGAAGCTGATGGTAAGGTAGATGAATAGGCAAAAGCCCCCAATTTATTTTTTAACGAGGTTAACTGAACCGAATCAGTCACCGCTTCCTTAGAAAAATCCTCTGCTGTTGTTTGGATAACATCCTCCTGAACTTTGGCTTTTTCTTCAACTGCAAGTTGCTCTTGTTTCGCCTTTTCCTGCTCTGCAACCTGTTCTGGAGTTGGTTGATTTTGCCAAAGCATATACATTAATATTCCGAAAATCAGGGCAAAACCTATTATCGAATTTATATCTAATTTTTTTTCTTCCATTTGTTATTTATTATTCCTCCTTCAAGTCAAGGATTTAAATGCTAATCAAAAAACTAACCATTCTTAGTTTTGTGACACACTGGCACTTTTTTTACCGTTTTTATATTTTAATGCAGCTTTAACAAACGCTACAAATAACGGATGTGGATTAGCTACTGTACTTTTGTATTCCGGATGATATTGCACGCCAACAAAGAATGGATGACTGGGAATTTCTATAATTTCCACCAACCCTGTGTTTGGATTTAAACCCGTTGCAATCATTCCTTTAGCTTCAATGGCCGCTTTATATTTACCATTAAATTCATAACGATGTCTGTGGCGTTCTTTGATATGTTCAGATTTATAAATGTCCCTCACTAAACTACCCAGCTTTAAATCACAATCCCAAGAACCTAAGCGCATGGTCCCCCCTTTATCAGTAATGGACTTTTGATCTTCCATTAGATCGATTACCGGATTTTTAGTGGCTGAATTCATCTCCGTTGAATCTGCATCGGGTAAATTTAATATGTTTCGTGCAAATTCAATGACCGCCATTTGCATACCTAAACAGATACCAAAAAATGGCATATTGTTTTCACGAACATATTTCACTGCCGTAATTTTACCTTCAATACCTCTTTCTCCAAATCCCGGAGCCACTAAAATACCATCTAAATGAGATAATTTTAGTTTGATATTATCATCATTCAAATATTCTGAATGGATGGACTCAATATTTACTTTCACCTCATTTTCTGCACCGGCATGTATAAAGGACTCTAAAATAGATTTATAAGAATCCTGCAGTTCAACATATTTTCCTATGAGTCCAATAGTCACTTCTGTTTTAGGATTTTTATGTCTGGTTAAAAAATTATTCCACTGAGTAATATCGGGAACAGAGCTTTTTAAAGCTAATTTTTTCAAAACCACTTTATCCAAGCCTTGTTCAAGCATCAAATTAGGCACATCATAAATAGTAGAGGCATCAATAGATTGAATCACCGCTTCTTCTCTTACATTACAAAATAAAGCCAGTTTTCGGCGCAAATCATAAGGTAAATCATATTCCGTTCTGCAAACCAAAATATCAGCCTGTACCCCACTTTCCATCAAAGTCTTTACACTGTGCTGCGTTGGTTTAGTTTTAAGCTCACCAGCTGCCGCTAAATAGGGCACTAAAGTTAAATGTATGACAATCGCATTATTTTCACCTAAATCCCATTTTAACTGACGCACCGCTTCTATGTATGGTAATGATTCTATATCACCTACGGTTCCTCCTATTTCAGTAATTACGATGTCATAATCACCTGAATTTCCAAGAAGTTGTACGCGTCTTTTAATTTCATCAGTAATGTGAGGCACTACCTGAACCGTTTTTCCTAAAAACTCGCCACGACGTTCTTTGTCAATGACGCTCTGGTAAATACGACCAGTTGTTACATTGTTAGCCTGACTTGTTGGAACATTTAAAAAACGTTCATAATGACCTAAATCCAAATCCGTTTCAGCACCATCTTCTGTTACATAGCATTCACCATGTTCATAAGGATTTAAAGTTCCTGGATCGACGTTAATATAAGGGTCTAATTTTTGAATGGTTACTCTGTAACCTTGTGCCTGAAGTAATTTAGCCAGAGAAGCAGCAATAATACCTTTTCCTAAAGAAGAGGTAACGCCTCCGGTTACAAATATGTATTTGGTTGTTTTTGTCATGATGCGTTTATAAACGCAGGCAAATTTACAAAATTAAACTAGTTATTTAAACTTTGTTTTAGTTATTTAGAAATGAATTGTAAACATCTCTTTTCAATTCAAAACAATCGTTATAAATTGACATTGTAAGAAAAAAAAACTAACTTCGTTTAACTACTAATATAAATCATTAAAACAATCCATATCATCGCATTGGTGGCAAGCCTAGCGAAACCCTAAAGCAGGCTGACTAAAAATTAATATGCAAATAACTGCAATGCAAACAGTGGAATTAGATAAATCCTATAGTCTCAAAAGAATCTTACTAATTTGGGCTGCATCGGCCATACCAATGGGTGTTCTTGCCTATGTAATTACACCTGAAATAGTGAAATTCACAAAATGGTCTCCATTAATTGTGTATTGGTTTGCTGTCAACTTCGGACTGGTTTGGCAATTCATTCTTGCATTAATAGTACTTAAAATAGATGGGAATAATTTAAATTGGCAAACCGTAGTAAGAAGAATGAAATATCAAAGACCAGTAAATCCCAAAACTGGCAAATCAAGTTACTGGCTTCTTTTATGGACGATACCTGTTATTTTACTAAGTGCTGTTATTCAGATGGGTATAGTAAATTTACCAAATGTAGATGCTTTGTTATCTCCTCTAATCAAAAATCTACCTCAATATGATATGTCAAGTTTATCTGTAACTCAATATAAAGGCGCATGGTGGATTCTTGGACTATATCTTGTTACAGCAATTTTCAATTATTTCTTGGGTGAAGAATTTATTTACAGGGGAATCCTCCTCCCTAAGATGAAAGGAGTTTTTGGTAAATGGGACTGGTTTTTTAACGGTATATTATTCGGTTTTTACCATTTGCACAAACCACAGATTATACTATCAACGGCTTTGTATTTTGGGTTTATATTTGCCTATCCTTCAAAATTATTCAAATCCAATTGGATGGCCGTTATTATTCATGGCACGGAAGGAGTATTAGGGCTCATCATGATATTGGGTGTAATTTTAGGATTGTCATAGACAATCCTGTTCTAAACTCATGAGTAAAGAGTAATTTTTATAAGAGAATGCCAGCCACCAACATCTTATAATCGATAATGCTTCCTTTCGTCAGCACTACACTTATACTGACCGTTAAACGAAAATTAAAAAAAACTATTTAGGATATTGCTTTTTAATGTTCCTGATTAAATCTTCCAAACCATTCAGCTTAAGTTCATAAACCGTTTGAAGTAAGTCCCCTAGTTTTCCCTTAGGAAAACCCTTATTATGATACCAAACCACATAATATTCAGGTAAATCAATTATATAACGGTCCTTGTATTTACCAAAAGGCATTTTTGTATGTGCTAAAGTTATCAGGAAATTTTTATCCGGTTGTATCAACATAAATCATTGGATTTGCATGTGCATAGACTTATTTTTTTCTATGTTCTTTCCTGAGAAAACGGCCTTACAAAATAAGCTTACTGCTCAATCTCGACAATTCTTAAATCCTGATATTTAACCAAGTAGGATGCGTCATTGTAATAGCCACCAAACAATTTCTTTTTGTATTCAAATTTGTTTTCAACATATTCTGTCAATGGACTTTCATTAACTGACTTGTATAAATCTTCAGAAGACACTAATCTTAAAACCACATCCATGGTAATATCAAAACCTCGCACAGCACGCTTGTTTGGCGTTACATGATAAATCTGTTCGTATTTTTTGACAAAGGAATTATTAACATCCCCATCATTACTTTTAGACATACTGCCAAACGTAAATTGCAAGTTTGATAAATGTTCATTAGATATTTCATCCCCTTCAAAAGCAGAATTCATATTAGTAGTTGCCAGTATAATATCAATTCCTACTTTACTCTCTGTAATATTTTCTACCTGAATCAAGGAATTTAAAATACTGGTTACATTGGATGCAAATCCTTCATTTTGTGTTTCCAAGAAAACGATGTTTTGCCCGGGCTTTAAAACGGAAGCTATATCATCAACTAAAACATAGTTGTCATCTTTTCCTTCTTTATTTTTTCTGGAATAAACTTGTCTTGCAGTTGTAAACTCTTGCTTAATTTGACTGGCTACAAGGGCGTTTTTTGTATCAGAAATGATAACAATATTTTTAACATCTGGCAAGGTTTTTACATACCCTATAATCCTATTTCGCAAGAATTCTGCCGATGGTCTTGTTTGAAAGACATTCTCAACCAGATTCAAATTTTCACCAATAGGTGATATTACCGGAATATTATATAGTCTTAAATCGGCGACTGCTTTATCAAAATTATTGGGTGTTAATGGCCCAATAACGGCATCAACATCTTCAAAATCATGTTCTCTAATAATTTTCTCCACTTCACTTACCTGATATTTTGTGTCATAGACATCTACTTTCAGCGAGATCCCTAAGGTTTTTAAAGAATCTACAGCCAATAATATTCCTGAATGAAAATCTAATGAGGCATTTAAATAAGGATCTTTAAGTATGCTTTGCTTTATGCCCGAAATAGAATCAAAATCAACCTTATTTAAACGAAAAGGTAACATGACCGCAATATGCTTTTGTGAATAATCATGAACATAATGTGCCAAATTTTTGACATTTGACGGTTCATCAGTATTGTTAGCACTGGCATCAAAAGGTACTTTTAAAACCATTCCTTCTTTTAATCCTGTTTCCTTTAATTCTGGATTTAAAGCTTCCAATTGGTCTTGTTCCAGTCCTAGTTTAAGTTTTAATCTGTAGAATCCTTCTTTTGGTAATACTTTGTAATAACTATATTGTTCATCAACTATCTTTTCATCCGTTTTAGTAATATTTGGGACATTAATAACCTGACCTTCCTGCAAGGTCTCTCCCATATGTGGATTTAAAGCATCTAATTCTGTAACTGTAATACCAAATTTATAGGCAATCCGCCATTTGCCTTCTTTTGGCAAAACCATATAAGGCTTCGTTTGTTCCTTTTCTTGAACAACTTTAGTTATTTTAAAAATGGGTATTTGAATTTTATCTCCTTTCCTTAAAGGATTCGCATATAAAAAGGTATTGTGTTTTTTAATATCTTCTTCTGAAACATCATATTCTTTTGCTAAACTATATAATGTCTCTTTTTTACCGGTTCTATGTGTTCTAAAGCCTTGTAATTCTTTAGTAATAGTAACTTTAGGCTCTTCTGATTTTGAATTGGGAATGATTAAAAGTGCATTTGGTTTTAATCCTTTTTTAGCATCCGGATTTAAAGCATATATATCAACAGGTGTCACTAAATATTGTTTCGCAATACTCTCAATAGTCTCTCCTTGTTTAACTTTATGTGTTTTATAATTTTGCCCTTGAACCGTATTTATACCAAAAAGGAATACTAAACAAATAATGGAAAAGAATTTAATCATGTAATCTATTTTTAAAATTAAGCTCAATAATTGGTTCTTGGCTTAATTTAGGTTAACTGTCTTTTTCTTGTATTACATATAACATGCCAAAACAAATATTTTAAAAAATCAACTGAGCAAAAAATTTACTTATTCTAATTATATACGCACTNGAGGCATATAATAGATGCTAATAAAAAATAAATATAACTTTTAAATATTGGTTANACCAAAATTATTCCCACTCAATAGTTGCCGGTGGTTTTGAGCTAATATCATATACTACTCTATTAACGCCTTTTACTTTATTTATTATATCGTTAGATGTTTTCTGTAAAAATTCATAAGGCAAGTTAACCCAATCTGCCGTCATACCATCAGTGCTTTCTACCGCTCTAAGAGCTACACACTTTTCATAAGTACGTTCATCACCCATAACACCAACGCTATTTACAGGCAATAACATAGCCCCCGCCTGCCAGACTTTATCATATAATCCCCATTCCCGAAGACCATTTATAAAAATAGCATCTACTTCTTGAAGGATGCGCACTTTTTCTGCAGTAATATCTCCTAAAATTCGTATCGCCAGTCCGGGTCCAGGAAATGGATGACGACCTAATAGCAGAGGATCAATACCTAAGGTAGCTCCTACTCTGCGCACCTCATCTTTAAATAATGACTTTAAAGGTTCTACAATTTTAAGTTTCATAAAATCAGGCAAGCCACCAACATTATGATGACTTTTTATAGTCGCTGATGGTCCGCCAGTAGCCGAAACACTTTCAATTACATCTGGATAAATAGTGCCTTGGGCCAACCAGGTTACATTTTCAATTTGGTGCGCTTCATCATCAAAAACTTCAATAAAAGCATTTCCAATCGCTTTTCGTTTTTTCTCAGGATCATCAATACCAGCCAAAGCATCTAAAAATCTTTTTGAAGCATCAACACCTTTCACATTCAGTCCCATACCTTCATATTGCTTCAAAACACTTTCAAATTCATTTTTTCGAAGCAAGCCATTGTTAACAAAAATGCAATACAGATTTTTCCCAATAGCTCTATGCAATAAAACCGCAGCCACTGAAGAATCAACGCCACCGGAAAGACCTAAAACTACTTTATCGTTTCCTATTTTGTTTTGAAGATCTTCTATAGTTTCCTCCACAAATGATTGGGGCGTCCAGTCTTGATGAACACCTGCTATATTCACTAAAAAATTTTCTAATAATTGTTTTCCATCTGTAGTATGATATACTTCTGGATGAAATTGAATAGCATAGGTTGATTCCCCTTCAATTCTAAAGGCCGCGTTTTCAACATCATGTGTGCTTGCCAATAAAACCGCATTGGTTGGTAAATGCTTAATCGTATCGCTATGACTCATCCAAACCTGACTTCCTTTTTTAATATCCTTAAAAAAAGCTTCATCATTTTTTATAAATGACAAGTTGGCTCTTCCGTACTCTCTAGTATTTGATGGCGCCACTTCACCTCCGGAGAAATGTGCTAAATACTGTGCGCCATAACAAACGGTCAGCATGGGCTTTTTACCACGTATTTTTGATAAATCAGGATGTGGAGCGTCTTCACCTCTCACTGAAAATGGACTTCCTGAAAGAATGACGGCGTTGTATTCTGATACCGTTTCTGGTATTTTATTATAAGGATGAATTTCGCAATAAATATTGAGTTCTCTAACTCTTCGGGCAATAAGTTGCGTGTATTGTGACCCGAAATCTAAAATAAGTACCTTGTTGTGTTGCATGCGCAAAAGTAATAATTGATTTTAGAATGACGAATTAGGACTGACACTTTTTTAAAATTTTATTTTAGTTATTTCCTTCCTGTATTTTTTATCTAACTCAAAGACTATTCAATGAATTATTACCTCGATAGATTATAACATACTTCTGACTATTTCATAGAATCTAAAATCATTTCTATATCCTTTTCTGTGGTATCCGGATTGATAAAACAAAAACGAGAAACGGTTTCATAAGTTTGACCTTTTTTCCATTTGGTTGGGGTTACCAGTGCAAAACCTTTTTTATGATTTTCATAGGTCCAATGGGTATAATCTTCAGGGTTCCAACCAATTCTTCTGTATAAAACACACGATAAACTCGGTTCTCTTACTAATTCAACATGTGATTTTTCCTGAATTAATTTACCCGCTATTTGAGCCAGTTCAAGACCGCGTTCAATGGCCACTTTATATCTATCGGTACCATGAGTAGCCAACGAGAACCACAATGGCAAGCCTCTTACGCGTCTGGTTAATTGTATCTGGTAATCACTTGGATTAAAACCATGAGCACCTTCATCTTTGAAAATATCTAAATAAGAACCTTCTTGTGAATGTGCTTTCTTAGCCAACCCGGGATTTTTATAAATTACGGCGCCGCAGTCATAAGGCGAAAACATCCATTTATGAGGATCAATGGTGATGCTATCTGCTTGTTCAATTCCTTTGAATAAATGTCTTACAGAATCTGCTGCTAAAGCACCTCCACCATAGGCAGCATCAACATGAAACCATAGCTGTTCCTTTTTACAAATGACCGCTATCCCTTCCAAATCGTCTATAATACCCGCATTGGTTGTGCCACCTGTTGCCACTACTGCAAATAAACGTTGCCGTTGATGGGTTGTCAAATTATATATGGTGCTTTTCAACGCCTGAGATTCCAATCTGTCTTCAGTATCGACCAATAAAACATCAACATCTACCACTTTGGCCATAGCTTTAATTGAGGAATGCGCACCTATGGAAGTAATAATAAGACCTTTTTCCACTTTATTTTGATTATTCAAACTGCGCCAATATTCTCTTGCTGTAACAATGGCAGACAAATTAGCCGCTGTACCACCACTCGTAAAAACACCAAACGCTCCTTCAGGTAATCCCGTGAGTGAGACTATCCATTTCATAGCTTCATTTTCACAAAAAATGCCACCTGCTCCTTCCATCCAGTATGCCCCATGAATACTTGAGGCTGAAGTCACCAAATCAAACATAATGGCCGCTCTTGTGGGTGAAGCCGGAACAAAAGCCAAATGCCTTGGATGATCAATGGAAACATTAGCTTTCATTAAATACTCTTTCCACAAATTAAAAGCTACTTCACCTCCAATGCCCTTATCGGTTATTGTTTCACCCACCAAGGCTTTTAAATCTTCTTCTTTTTGTGGAATTCCTATTTTAGGTTCTTTGACTGATATTCTATCAATAGCGTATTTCATGACATCCAGGGTCATGTTTACCAAATCAATATCTATTTTGTGCATTATTTAAAGTGTTAATATTAAAAACTCTGTTTTGAGAGGCTTTAAGTTTTCAATTAATTGAGGGATTAATTCCTCACCATATTCCAAATAGAATTGTGAAAAATTCGTAGTACGCTCTTGCAGGCTATTGTTAGGGAACAATTCTTCATGCAGTTCAGTCATTCTTGACACCTGATCTTGTAGCTTTCTCTTTTGTGCCTTTAATAATCGTTTTTCAAGATTTTCCAGACCCTTTAATTGTTTTACTTCCTGCGCTTTTACCGCATTTACAAAAGTTTTATCTGTTTGTTCAGCTAACTTATATAAGGATTCAAATTGTTCTATTAAATACTTTTTTTGTGACGAAAGATCAATATCAATTTTTGATATTTCCTTGACTTTTTTATTAATAAACACCTCTCTCTTCAAAAAAATATCTTCATTAGATATATTTAAATTCTTTAGTTTTTTTTGTTGCTGAACCGATTGGATTAACACTGAATTACGAAGCAACATAATTGGGAAAGGCACTTTAACTTCATTAAAGAAAGCCTTAAGTTGAAACCAATAAGCTAATTCCCCTCCACCACCAATATAGCAGAGATTAGGCAAAATCACCTCTTGGTATAAGGGACGCATAATGACGTTAGGACTAAATCTTTCTGGATAATCATCTACTTCTTTTAAAAGAGCTTCCTTTGTCCATGTAATATCCGTATTTACAACCGTATAAATCTCATTTTCACAAACAATACGTTCCCGTAAATTCTCATTCAAATAAAACAAATTTATCTCGCGTGGATTCACCTGAATCTTAACATTTCCAGGCAGCGCATTAATGGCTTCATTTACTTTTGAAACCAATTTAAACGACGTCTCATTGACCAATTCATCTTTTATAAATGGAATAAAATGTTGCTTTAATTCCTTTTTATTGCCATCAATAATAACCAAACCATATTCTGAAAAAAGTGCATTAGTTAAATATCTGGTCGCATCAGCCAGATTATCATGTTTTAAATAACTTTCAACAAACAAATCTCTCAAAAAATCAGCCTGTTTACCCACACCTAAATCTTTAGAAAAGAACTCAAAAACTGATTCTAAGCCAGAGGTTGATAATTCACCCACAGCGCCACTACTCACTTTATTCCAGTGAACTTTTTTTCCTTTAAAATTGAAATAATTAATCTCCTCAAAATCATGATCTTCAGTTGCCATCCAATAGATTGGAACAAAATTATAATCAGGATAAGCCTTATTTAATTCAGTAGTAAGATTTATGGTAGATATAATTTTATACAAAAAATAAAGTGGCCCGGTAAAAATATTTAATTGATGCCCAGTGGTAACAGTAAAGGTATTTTCCTGTTTTAGTAATTCAATATTTTGTGCTGTACTATCAGAAGTTTCAATATGTTTATATTGCGTCTTTAAACTATCAACTAATATACTTCTTGAAAGCATATTAAATGAGGCATGCTTTTCTTCAATTTGACCTTTAAAATTTTCAATTTTCGGGTAACGAAAATAAAACGCTTTTAACGCGTCTGCTTCTTCAATATAATCACAAATTAATGAAG
>BS_KBA_SWE02_21mDRAFT_10000244_pt1 | contig 19567 bp, 20 predicted proteins | sample BalSeasSWE02_21m_FD_9196 | JGI IMG/M metagenome (IMG submission 9196)
ATCATAATGTTGGGTAATAATAATAAGCGCTGATGCTTCCTGACTGTTAATACCAGCTCTATTTAGCACAACCACACTTTCTTCTAAACCGCGTGCAATTTCTCTTCGTTGATCAGCAATACCTTTACCTTGTAAACGTTTGCTTTCAGCCTCAGCCTTTGCACGTTCAACAATTAAAATACGTTGCGCATCACCTTCGTGTTGCGCTGCAATTTTTTCACGATCAGCAGCGTTGATACGGTTCATGGCTATTTTCACCTTTTCATCAGGGTCAATATCAGTCACCAAAGCTTTAATAATATCATAACCATAGTCTAACATTGCTTGTTTTAGATCGCGTTGAATAGCCAATGCAATTTCTTCTTTCTTTTCAAAAACATCATCTAAAATCATTTTAGGAACTTCAGCTCTAACTACATCAAAAATAAAGGCAGTAATTTGCTCATGTGGATTTTGAAGTTTATAAAAAGCATCATAAACGTGATCTGGTCGTATTAAAAATTGAACCGAAATTTTTAAGTGTACAAAAACGTCATCTTTAGTTTTAGTTTCTACAATTACATCTAATTGTTGAACACGTAAACTTACACGCCCAGATACTTTATCTACCAATGGTATTTTAAGTTGTAAACCAGAATTTCTTGTGCTTTGAAATTTTCCAAAACGTTCAATAATGGCAATAGTTTGTTGTTTAACAGTAAATAAACCTGATGCTACAAGAACAACAACGATAAAAATTGTAATATATGTTCCAATCATTTTTTAATTTTTTTTAAGGATTAATTAATCTTTTAAAGATACAATGTTTTAAAAGTAAATTCAAGATATCTTTTAAGTATTTGTCCTAATAAAACTAAAAAAGTTACAATTTTATTTAATTAATCATTAGAGATTTATAAAATAATTAACTAAATTTAGTAGTTCAATTTGAATTTACTTAAACAAGTCATAAAATGAAACAAACTATTAGTTTTAAACTAAACAATCAGTCAGTATCGGTTGACGTGAATGGAGACGAGTCTCTTTTAACTGTTATTAGAACTTATTTAGATCAAACAGGTACAAAATATGGCTGTGGAATTGGCGAATGTGGTGCATGTACAGTTTTGATGGATAATGAATCAGTAAGGTCATGTATGATCTTGGTTGAAGATGTTCAAGGGAAAAAAATTACAACTATTGAAGGTTTAAATTCTGAAGGAGAGTTGCACCCTTTGCAAAAAGCATTTATTGAACATGACGCTTTACAATGTGGTTTTTGTACCTCAGGAATGATTATGAATGCTCATGGTTTATTAAATCAAAATCCAAACCCAACACGTGAAAACATCGTAAATGGTATGGAAGAAAACCTATGCAGATGTGGTTCTTATAACAGAATTGTTGATGCTATTGAAACTGCAGCAAAAGAAATTAATAAAATGTAAACCTATGAAAGCAGAAGATTTTACACAATTTTATTTTAGGAATGAATACAAACCTTCAACGCAAGACAGACGTGACTTTTTAAAAAAATTAGGAGGTGGAATTATTGTTGTTTTTACAGTTGGTAAACTATCATTATTAGACGGTTTTAGCCAAGAAACGGAAAATTACTTAATAGATGAATTAAACTTTAATGCCTATTTAAGGGTAAAAGAAGATGGAAGAGTAGATTGTTATACCGGAAAAGTTGAAATGGGGCAAGGTGTAGTTACCTCGTTAGCACAAGTATTGGCTGAAGAATTAGAAGTCTCTGTTTATGCTGTGGATATGATTATGGGAGATACAGAACTATGCCCTTACGATGCTGGTACTTGGGGTTCATTAACCACTCGTTTTGCAGACCCTCCTATAAGAGCTGCCGCTGCAGAAGCTAGAGAAATATTATTGAATCTTGCAGCCCAACATTTAGAAACTTCAAAAGAAAACTTAAAGGTTATTGAAGGTGTTGTATATGATAAAAATAGTGATCAAAAAATTAGTTATGCTGAATTAACCAAAGGAAAAAAAATCGTTCAAAATTTAGAAAATAAACCTGAAATTAAAAAAGCCAAAGACTTTAAAATTATTGGAAAACCATTACCAAGTTTAAATGCACTTTCAAAAGTTACAGGTAAAGCACAGTATTCGGGTGATATTAAATTACCAGGAATGGTTTATGCAAGTATTGTTAGACCAAATGTTTATGGCTCCAATAAAACAGCAGTTGACGCTTCTGGTTTAAGTGAATTTAATGAAGCAGAATTGGTTGAAGATAAAAATTTGGTAGCAGTTGTTCATTCAGATCCAGAAATAGCTTATAAAGCAGCGAAAAGCGTTAAGGTACAATGGGATGAACCAGAAGCAAAAGCAAATACCGAAACCATTTTCAAATATTTAGAAGAAAATATTCTAAAGAATAAAACATATGAAAAAGGCGGAAGTTTAGAAGAAGGAAAAAATACTTCAAAAAAATTAATTGAAGCAAGTTATTATGATGGTTATAAAGCACACGCATCCATTGAAACACATGTTGCAACTTGTTATTTTGAAGGTGATAAATTAACCATGTGGGTTTCTACACAAACTCCTTTTGGTACTCGAGAACAAGTTGCAAAAGCGTTGGAAATGCCTCTGGAAAAAGTGCATATAAAACAAATTTTATTGGGTGGTGGTTTTGGAGGAAAAACAAATAGCGATCAGGCAATAGAGGCTGCAATAATTGCTAAATTGTGCGGTAAACCAGTTCAATTGGTATGGACCAGAAAAGAAGAATTTATGTATGATAGATTCAGAACTGCAGCTGTAATGAAAGTTTCATCAGGTGTAGATAATGAGGGAAAACTAAAATTATGGGAGTTCGATATTTATTGTGCAGGTACTAGAGGAACAAATTTATTTTATGAAGTTCCTAACAACAGAACTCGAATATTTAATGAAAATAACATTCATCCTTTTGCTACAGGTGCCTGGAGAGCTCCTGGAAATAATTCAACCACATTTGCAAGGGAATCTCATATAGATGTTACCGCTGTTGCTGCTGGTATTGATTCATTATCATTTAGGTTGCAAAATTTGAAAGATGAAGACATGAAAGCAACTTTAAAATTAGCAGCTGAAACTTTTGGTTGGGATAAAGAAAAAAAAGAAGGACATGGTTATGGAATAGCACTTGGTGAAGATGCAGGAACTAAGGTAGCATTAATTGCTGAAGTTAAAGTAGATAAAATAACAGGTGTTGTACAACCAATTAGAGTAGTTTGTGCTCAAGATATGGGACAGGTTGTAAATCCGCAAGGTGCTATCCTTCAAACAGAAGGAGGCATTACTATGGGAATTGGGTATGCATTGTATGAAGATATTGAATTTAATGGAGGTGATATTAAAACTACAAATTTCAATAGTTATGAAATAACCAGATTTTCTAAAACGCCTAAAATTGAATGTGTTTTTATTGATAAAATGAACGCTAAACCGCAAGGTGGAGGTGAACCTGCAATTATTTGTGTTGGAGGCGCTATTGCAAATGCGGTTTTTGATGCTTGCGGAGCAAGAGTTTACCAAATGCCTGTTACGCCAAAAAGAATTTTAGAATCACTTCATTAATATTAATGAAGTGATTTACTATAAATGTTAACTTATTTTATTTAGTATATTTATCAAAAAAAATTTACAAATGAAAAAATTTCTATATTATACACTTGGTATTTTATTATTAGGCACTGTTTTGTATTTTTTAACTATTTACTATGTAACTTATAGTGAGGGATATAGAGCTGGTGAGTTGGTGAAATTTAGCCATAAAGGAGTGGTTTTTAAAACATGGGAAGGAGAAATTAGTCAGGGAGTTTCTGAAGGACAAATTTTTGAATTTTCGGTTGAAGGTCATGAAAAAGAAGTAATTAAAGATTTACAAGATTTGCAAGGATCAAATGTGAAATTAACCTATAAAGAACGATTTAAAACATTTCCTTGGTTGGGAGACACAAAATATTACATAACTAAAGTAGAAAAAACGGAATAGCTTTTATGAATAAAATTTTTAAAACCCCAAATGATTCTGAAGTTATTTTAACAGAATTAATGTTGCCATCTCACTCAAATTTTAGTGGTAAAATTCACGGAGGTTTTATACTTTCATTAATGGATAAAGCGGCTTTTGCTTCGGCTTCAAAATTTTCTGGTGAATATTGTGTTACAGCCTCAGTTAATAGAGTCGATTTTTTAAATCCTATTGAAGTAGGCGAATTGGTAACTTTGCGCGCAAAAGTAAATTATGTTGGGCATTCATCTATGGTTGTTGGTATAAGAGTTGAATCTCAAAATATTAGAACAGGTGAAATTAAACATTGTAATTCATCTTATTTTTCAATGGTTGCCCGTGACGAAAATGGAAAAGGAATACAAGTGCCAGGTTTAATAATTTCAAACCTTAATGATATGAGGCGTTTTTTACGCTCAATTAAGCATATTAAAATGCGAAATGAACGTAAATTAGAATTTAGTAAAAACACTTTTGAACCCGAAAAATACAAAGACGCTTTAAAAGATTACAATGTAAAAATTGAATTATAAAAAGGGAGCAATTTGCTCCCTTTTTTACTTTATAAAGTATTAATTGCTTTTTGAATTCTAGAGATTGTTGCTGATTTTCCAATCATTTCAGCAATATCAAATAAATGAGGACCTTTCATTTCACCAACTAAACTCAATCTAAATGGTTGCATTACTTTACCGAAACCTATTTCTTTTGATGTAATCCACTCTTTTACTATAGTTTCAATATTTAATGAATTAAAATCTTCAATTGATTCTAATATTGAAATAAGTGACCACATTAATGCTGAAGTATCTTCTTTCCAGTTCTTTTTAGCTGCTTTTTCTTCATAATTACTTGGAGCTTCAAAAAAGAAACTGCTCAAGTCCCAAAAGTCGCTAACAAAAGTAGCGCGTTCTTTTATTTGTGAAACTACTTTGGTTATGTATTCAATACTAAAAGTTTGCTTCACGTTGTTTGTAATGACGTTTTTTTCTACTATTGGCGCAAACAATTCAGCCAATTCAGCATCAGATTTTAACAACATATATTGCTGATTGAACCATTTTGTTTTATCAGGACTAAATTTAGCACCACTTTTACTTACACGTTCCAGTGTGAAAGTTTTACAAAGTTCATCTAAAGTAAAAATTTCTTGTTCAGTACCTGGGTTCCAGCCTAATAAAGCCAGCATATTTATAAAAGCATCTGCAAAGTAACCGTCTTCTCTATAGCCACGTGAAACATCACCAGTTTCATTATTTAAATATTCTAAAGGAAATACTGGAAAACCTAATTGATCTCCATCACGTTTGCTTAATTTTCCTTTTCCAACAGGTTTTAAAATCAAAGGTAAATGTGCAAATTCAGGAGCTTCCCAGCCAAAAGCATCATATAAAGCAATGTGCAATGGAAGTGAAGGCAACCATTCTTCGCCACGAATTACATGGGTTATTTCCATTAAATGATCGTCAACAATATTTGCCAAATGGTAGGTTGGCATTCCATCACTTTTAAATAAAACTTTATCGTCTAAAATAGCTGCTTTAAAAGTAACACTTTTCCTCTAATAATATCAGTTGCAGCAATTACAGCATCTTCATTATTTAGTTCAGGTTCGTGCATTTTAAAACGAATTACATAGTTTTCTCCATTGGAAATTTTTTGTTCAACTTCTTCTTTTGAAAGTGAAATTGAATTGGTCAATTTAGCTCTGTTATGCCAGTTATAAATAAAGGTTTTCCCTTTTGCTTCGTGGTCTGTTCTGTGAAAATCTAAATCTTCAGCAGTATCAAAAGCATAGTATGCTTTGCCTTTCTCAATTAAGGTTTCAGCATATTGTTTGTAAATTTCTTTTCTTTCAGATTGACGATAAGGTCCAAATTTTTCATTTTTTCCAGGGCCTTCATCAAAAGGTATGTTGCACCAGTTAAGAGCATCAATAATATATTGTTCTGCATTTTCAACATAACGAGTTTGGTCTGTATCTTCAATACGTAAAATAAATGTTCCGTTGTATTTTTTTGCAAATAAGTAGTTAAAAAGGGCAGTTCTAACACCACCAATATGTAATGGTCCTGTAGGGCTAGGAGCAAATCGCACTCTTACATTTTTCATTTTCTGAGTAATTTAGAGTGCAAAGATACTTTATCGAAAGAAATATGGAAGTTTTATCACAAAAAAAAGGCTGCAAGAAAGCAACCTTTTAAAATCTGCCCAATTTCGATTTTAATTTTCCTTTAGATGTTAACCAAGGAGTATTTTATGGGGGACGAAAAAAGTTTACTATTTATTCAGTTTAATAGTTTGTTCAATATTTCTATCATTTCCTGAATTTGAGATTACTTTATTTAACATATAAAAATTCAATATAACCGCTAAGGCAATTACCAAACCAACCATACCTATTTTCACATTTTGATAATTTGATGTATTATTGAAAATCATAATTTACTTCATTTAGGAAGTTCAAAAATATGTTAACTATTGCTTTATTTTACACGGAAAACTCCTATTTTATTAAGGGGATATTCCCCCTTATTTTTAATTTCAAATACTAGTTAAAAAGTTTATCTTTATTTTTTTAATTTTAAAACCTTATAATATGAAATTAATTACTTCAGAAGAAGCAAAAGAATTGAATCAAAATTTTATTAAAACACGCTCTAAAGAGCTTGATAAAATTGTTGAAAGAGAAACAGGTAAACCAAAAGATAAGGATGCCATTTCTACTTGGTTTTCTTTAGACGAACTAAAAGAATATATTGCCTTTGTGGAGGCTGAAGGTAAATTAAGAGATATTACAATTGATGGTATCCGTATTTATTTTGGGGCTTATGGTAAAAACGATAAAAAGGCAGATAAAAAAGCATTGTCTACCGTATTTTTAGTACCAACACAACCGGCAGTAGGTTCTTTACAAAAAGATGGAGTTGCTGCAGTTGCAGCAAGTAGCGATGTGGAAAGTATGGGAGGTATGAATAGAGGTGGTATTGGAGACCCTCCATCAGCCGCATATCCTCAATAAAGTATTTTGAAATATATAAATCTAATATATCCATTAATTTATTTCATTATAATAATCATTGGAGTTGTTAATTTTGAGAAAATTAGAAATAGTAAATTATTAAAATTATTTCTAATTTTCTTAATCTATTCATTAGTTACAGAATTGATAGCATTTTTTGTTGGTGTAATTTTTAGAAAGAACACATTTTATATATACAATATTTGGAATTTAGCGAATAGTTATTTTTCATTTTATTTTTTTTATAAGTTAATTAACAATAAATTAAAAAGAAATATTATTAAAACTATTGCATTGTTTTATACCGTATTTTCTATTGTTGATATTACTTTTTTCACAACTTTTATTTTTGATAATTTGAACTATAACATCATAGTTTCAAGTATTTTAATTGTTATTTCAGTAATGTTGTATTTTGCTGAATTATTAAATAATGAAGCTGTTTTAATAATAAATAAGTCAATTTATTTTTGGATAAGTGTTGGGGTTTTATTTTTTAATATTGGAATGATTCCAATTTTTGTAATTGCCGAACTAATAAATTACAGAGGTATTTTTGATATTATAATTTTAAGTTTAAATATAATAATGGCAATATGCTTTATCACGGGTTTTATAGTAAGTAAAAAGGAATTTAATTAGTAATTTATGGAACAAACTGAAATACAACTACTGGTTTTTGTAACCACCATTATTGTGTTAATACTGGCCATTACCTTAATCGTTTTCTTTTTTTACTTTCAACAAAAAAAGACGGCTTATTTATTAAAACAACGCGAAACACAATTACTTTTTGAAGAAGAAATTACCAAGTCTAAATTGGAAATTCAGGAACAGGCACTTCAAAATATTAGTTGGGAAATTCATGACAATGTAGGGCAGTTGCTTTCAGTTGCTAAAATGCAGTTAAATATGATGCAATACACATTACCCGAAGAACATCAAGCTGGAATTCAGGAAACAGGCGACATTATTGGAAAAAGTTTGCAGGAATTACGTGGTTTGGCAAAATCTTTAAATCCTGAAACAATTAAAAATAAAGGATTAATTGAATCTTTAAATCAAGAAGTTGAACGCTACAACCGTTTAAATTTTATAAATGCTTCTCTTGAAGTTTCAGAAGACTATTTTAATTTAAGTAACGAAAAGGAAATTATTTTATTCAGAATTTTACAGGAATTTTGTAACAATACCCTAAAATACTCAAAGGCAAAAGAATTGAAAATCAACTTGAATTTTGAAAATGATTTCTTAAATATTTTTGCCGAAGACAATGGAATTGGCTTTGATATTAACGATAAATCGAAGCAAAGTGGGATTGGTTTGATAAATATAAAAAGTAGAGGAGAGTTGATTGGAGCCAAAATCGAATTAAATTCTGACATAAATATGGGAACTAAGTTATATATTAGTTGTCCGAAATAATACCAATGAGTAAAATAGATATTATTATAGTTGATGATCACGTGTTGTTTTCACAAGCGTTGAATAGTTTAATAGGTAAAATTGAAGAATTTAATGTTATTAAAGTATTGAATGACGGGAAAGAAGTTGTTGATTATTTTTCAAATAACAACCAAGTGCCTGATGTAATTTTAATGGATATTCAAATGCCACTTATGAATGGCATTGAAGCTACAAATTGGTTAAAAAAGAACAAACCATCTTTGAAAGTTTTAGCACTTTCAATGGAGTGTGAAGAAGCTACTATCTTGGCGATGCTTCATGCTGGCGCCAAAGGCTATTTGTTAAAAGACATTCATCCATCGGTATTAAAACACGCAATTAATGAAGTACATGCTAACGGTTTTTATTATACTGAAAATGTTACAAGTACATTGTTAAATTCTCATAAAAGTGACTTACAGAAAAATAACATTGTTTTAAAAGAAAGGGAACTAGAGTTTTTAAAATTAACTTGTTCAGAAATGACTTATAAACAAATTGCTGAAAAAATGTTCTTGAGTCCAAAAACGGTTGAAAATTACAGAGAAGCTTTATTTGAAAAACTAGAAGCTAAAACTCGTATTGGACTTGTTTTATACGCTATTAAAAACAAGATAGTTATACTGTAACCAATTTTAGTTAATTTTAACCGTTCTAATAAGGTAATTTTAGCTAATTGAGTAATTTTAAAAACATACAAACAAAACTTAAGCAATTCATTAAAAAATATTATTTAAATGAATTGATTAAAGGACTTATTTTATTCTTTGCAATCGGTTTTTTGTATCTTTTTTTTACCTTACTTATTGAGTATTTTTTGTGGCTTAAACCCGTTGCAAGAGCCATTTTATTTAGCCTTTTTGTAATTGTTGAAACTTCTTTATTGCTATTTTATATTTTAATTCCCGTTTTCAAAATTTGGGGATTGAAAAAAGGAATTAATGAGTTTGAAGCTTCAAAAATAATTGGAAATCATTTCCCTGAAGTGAGTGATAAGTTGTTGAATATGTTACAGTTAAAAAACATTCAACAAAATTCAGAATTGATTGAAGCTAGTATTGAACAAAAGTCAAACGAGCTTAAATTCCATTTAAAACAGCTATTGATTTTTCTACCAATAAAAAATATATCAAATACGCCTTAATTCCCATTTTAATTTGGCTGTTGGTTTTCGTTACAGGGAACATAACGTTATTTAATAACAGTTTTTCAAGAGTTGTACATTATAAAACCCAATACGAACCTCCAGCACCTTTTTCTTTTAAAATTTTGAATAATTCTTTGAATATAATTGAAGGAGAACAGTTTACGGTACAAATTGAAACGGTAGGAAGTGTGGTTCCCGAAGACGCTAAAATTTATTTTTTAAATGAAAATTATTATATTAAAAATAAAGGTTTGGGAAAATTTGAATACACTTTTTCAAGTATAAAAAAACCTTTCGATTTTTATTTGGAAGCAAATGGGGTTACTTCTAAATATTATCAAATAAATATGATTGCAACACCTGTTATTACGAATTTAAAAATGGTATTGCAATATCCTACCTATACAGGTAAAAAGCACGAAGTTATTCAAAATACTGGCAATGCTATTGTTCCTGAAGGAACTACTATTTCTTGGCAAATTGAAACACATCAAACCGAAAAAATTACATTTAATACTGCTAACAATAATTTATATAATTTCACGCAAATTGCCGATGATTATTTTAGTTATTCCTCTCAAATATTTTCTTTAACAAACTATAAAATTGCAACTTCAAATAAGCAATTGGAAAATCATGAATCTTTGGATTTCACAATTCAAGTTATTTCCGATGAGTTTCCTAAAATCATGGTAAAGTCTGATATTGATTCTATTTCTCACGGTCCAGTTCAGTTTGTTGGTCAATTAAGCGATGATTATAGCGTTAAAAAACTTCAAATGGTATATTATGATAAGAATAAGCCAAACGAACTTAAAACGCATTTAATTGAAGTTTTAAAAAGCACATTTACAGATTTTTATTATGTTTTTCCTGATGAAATTTCTATTTCTGAAGGAATTGAATACGAACTGTATTTTGAAGTTTTTGATAGTGATGCTGTTAACGGAAGCAAGTCTTCAAAAAGCAAAAAATTTAGTTACTACAATAAAACTGCTAACGAGTTAAAAGATGAATTGTTAAAAGAACAAAAAGATGCAATTAACAATATTTCAAAATCCTTGGAGAAATCAAAACAAAACAATTCGGATTTAGAGAAGTTTAAAAATGAATTACAAAAAAAGGCAGAAATTAATTGGAATGATACCAAAAAATTGGAAGAGTTTGTGAAACGGCAAAAACAGTATCAAAAAATGTTTGAAAAGCAAACAAATCAATTAGAACAAAATTTAAAAGAACAACCTACTACTGAAGATTTAAAAGAAAGTAAACAGGAACTTCAAAAAAGAATTGAAGAAACTAAGAAATTAGCCGAGCAACAAAAATTATTGGATGAATTGAATAAACTTTCTGAGAAATTAGAGAAAGAAGATTTAATTGAAAAGCTACAGGATATTGCCAAAAAAAATAAACAAAATCAGCAAAGTTTAGAACGTATTTTAGAGCTTACCAAACGTTTTTATGTAGAACAAAAGGCAAATCAAATTAGTGATAAATTAGAAAAATTAGCTGAAAAAGAGGAGTCGCTTTCTAAAGAAAATGAAGAAGAAAATACGCCTGAAAAGCAAGAAGAAATCAACAAGGAATTTAATGAAATTAAAAAAGATTTTAATGAATTAGAAAAACAAAATAAAGATTTAATACGCCCGATGAAGCTTCCTGAAAACAAAGATGAACAGCGGGAAATTGATAAAGATTTGCAAAAAGCGTTAGATGAATTAAACAATAAGCAATCGAATAACGCAAAACAAAAGCAGAAGGATGCGGCAAAAAAAATGAAACAATTAAGTAAATCTATGGAGCAAAGCATGGAGGCAATGGAAGGGGAATCTATTGATGAAAACATTGATGACTTGCGTAAAATTGTAGAAAATTTAATTAAGTTTTCATTTGAACAGGAAGATTTAATGGAAGATTTTTCAAATTCAGATAACAACCAGACTGAGTATCCAAAACATTTAAAACAGCAATATGTATTAAAAGAATATTTTGAACATATTGATGATAGTTTATATATGCTGTCTTTGAGGCTTGTTAAAATGGGAAGTGAAATTCAAAAGGAAGTATCAGATGTTCACTATAACATAGATGAATCCTTAACTAATTTCTCTGATAATCGTTTTGATCAAGGAATTTCAAACCAGCGTTTTGTAATTACTTCTGCAAATAATTTGGCAAATAACTTGAGCGATTTGCTAGAAAGTTTAATGAATGCTTCAGCAAGTATGGGAAAAGGTAAAGGTAATTCTTCAGATTTCTCGTTACCCGATATTATTCAAAAACAAGGAGGATTAACCCAGAAAATGAAAGATGGAATGAAAAAGGAAGGTGAATCTGGAGATAAACCTAGTAAAGAGGGTCAACAAGAAAATGAACAGATGAATGGAGAATTGTACGAAATATATAAGCAACAAGCACAACTTCGTCAAGCTTTAAAGGAGTTATTGGGCGAACCAAATAATGAAGGAAATGGCGGAAGCGCTAAAGCTATAAAAGAAATGGAGGCATTGGAAAAAGAAATGCTTGAAAGAGGTTTTTCAAAAGAAGTAATTGAAAAAATGCAACAATTAAATTATGAATTGCTAAAATTAGAAAAGGCAACTTTGGAACAAGGTGAAGATATTCAGCGAAAATCTGACACGAATATTGATACTTTTGAAAAACGAAATATTGAAAAATTAAAACTTCAAAATCAGTATTTTAATTCAAATGAAATATTAAACAGACAATCATTACCTTTGCGCACTATTTATAAAAAGAAAGTACAAGAGTATTTTAGAAAAGACGAGTAGCATATGATTCAATTTAATTACGAAACCGATTTTAAATTAGAAAACGAAGTTCAATTAGCTGAATGGATTTCTAATTGTATTGATGAAAGAGGTTTTACTGAGGGTGAGATTAATTACATATTTTGTGACGATGCGTATTTAATAAAGTTGAATGTTGAATTTTTAGAACACGATACTTTTACCGATATTATTAGTTTCGATTATACTTTAGGCAAGCTAATAAGTGGTGATATCTTTATTTCTATTGAAAGAGTACAAGAAAATGCTCAAGAATTCAGTCAAACGTTTGAAAATGAATTATATAGAGTAATGATTCACGGTGTTTTACATTATTTAGGTCTTAAAGACAAGTCTGATGATGATAAAGTGAAAATGAGAGCAGAAGAAAATAAATGGTTAGAATTATTTAAACTCAATTAACGTTCCACGTGGAACACAACACATAAAATATGTTTAATACAGTTTACGATGTTATAGTTATTGGAGGTGGTCATGCGGGTAGTGAGGCTTCAGCAGCTGCAGCTAATATGGGTGCTAAAACATTGTTAATTACAATGAGTTTACAAAACATTGCACAAATGAGTTGTAACCCTGCAATGGGTGGAATAGCTAAAGGACAAATCGTTCGTGAGATTGATGCATTGGGGGGGTATAGTGGAATTGTAACTGATGAAACGGCTATTCAATTTAAAATGTTGAATAAATCTAAAGGGCCTGCAATGTGGAGTCCAAGAGCTCAAAGTGATCGTATGCGTTTTGCCGAGACCTGGAGAAATATGTTGGAGCAAACTGAAAATGTCGACTTTTTTCAAGACATGGTCAAGGGATTGCTTTTTGATGGAGATAAGATTGTTGGTGTTAAAACGTCATTAGGAATTGAGATAAAATCAAAAACAGTTATTATTACTGCTGGAACTTTTTTAAATGGCTTGATTCATATTGGAGATAAAACTTTTGGTGGAGGTAGAGCGGGTGAAAGCGCTTCAATTGGTATTACTGAAGATTTGGTAAAAGTAGGTTTTGAAGCTGGAAGAATGAAAACAGGAACTCCGCCTAGAGTAGATGGAAGGTCGTTGGATTATTCAAAAATGATTGAACAACCTGGAGATGAAAACCCTGAAAAATTCTCTTATTTAGCAACTACAAAACCATTGGCAACGCAACGTTCTTGTTATATGAGTTATACTTCTTTAGAGGTTCATGATTTGCTTAGAACTGGCTTTGATCGTTCTCCAATGTTTAATGGTAGAATACAAAGTATTGGTCCAAGATATTGTCCGTCTATTGAAGATAAAATTGATCGTTTTGCAACCAAAGAACGTCATCAAATTTTTGTGGAACCTGAAGGTTGGAATACAGTCGAAGTCTATGTTAATGGTTTCTCAACTTCATTACCGGAAGATGTTCAAGATAAAGCGCTAAGGAAAGTAGCAGGTTTTGAAAATGTAAAATTCTTTAGATATGGTTATGCAATTGAATATGACTTTTTTCCGCCAACACAATTAACACATACTTTAGAAACGAAGTTGATTAAAAACTTGTATTTTGCTGGTCAAATTAACGGCACAACAGGATATGAAGAAGCAGCTGCTCAAGGTTTGATGGCTGGAATAAACGCCGCTTTAAATGTTCAAAAAAGAGCCCCTTTTATATTGAAAAGAAATGAAGCTTACATAGGTGTTTTAATTGATGATTTAATTACAAAGGGAACCGAAGAGCCTTATAGAATGTTTACTTCAAGAGCTGAATACAGAACTTTATTGCGTCAGGATAATGCCGATTTACGTTTAACACCTATCGCTTTTGAATTGGGATTGGCTTCTAAAGAGCGTATGGATAGGGTTGTTGAAAAGCAGGAAAAAACAGATTTATTTGTCAAGTTTTTACAAGATACCAGCATCAATCCAGAAGTTATGAACCCTATATTGATAGAGAATGAAACTGCAGAAATTTCACAATCTATGAAGTTATTTAAAATAGCTGCTCGACCACAATTGAACTTTCAAAACCTTCAAAAAATTCCCTTTATTAAGGCGTTTATTTTAGAGAATAATATTGATAATGAAATCGTAGAACAGACTGAAATTCATGTAAAATATGCTGGTTATATCGAAAAGGAAAAGAACCAGGCCGATAAGTTGAACAGGTTAGAAAATGTTTCAATTCCTTCGACTTTTGATTATTCTAAAGTAAAATCATTGTCTATAGAAGCGCGTCAAAAATTAACAAAAATTAAACCAATTACCATTTCACAAGCTAGCAGAATAAGTGGGGTTTCGCCAAGTGACGTTTCTGTTTTATTGGTGTATATGGGACGATAAATTTGAAGGGTTCCACGTGGAACGTATTAATATTTTATTTAAAATGAGTGTTATATTTTAAAATGAATTCAAAAAAAATGCCGTATTTAACCTGTGAAGATTACACAGTTTCAAACAAAAAATTTGATTTATTATACAATGCTGAATTGGATATGTTGGAAACTTTTCCACAACCAAAAGGTGAAGAGTTGGCTTCGTATTATGAAAGTTCAGATTACATTTCTCATACCGATTCTCAGAAATCTTTTACCGATAAGTTGTATCAAATAATTAAAAGTGTTGCTTTAAAAAACAAACTAAAACTTTTAAATTCATTGAAAACTGAAGAAAAAAATGTTTTAGATATAGGATGCGGAACTGGTGATTTTTTACTGATTTGTAAAAATGGTGGATGGAATGTTTCAGGAGTAGAGCCAAATAAAAATGCTAGAAATTTAGTTGAGACAAAACTGGATTCAACAATTTTTGCTGATATTGATAATCTGTCATCAAAACAATTTGATGTAATTACATTATGGCATGTGTTGGAACATGTTCCTAATTTAGAAGATTACATTTCAAAGTTGAAATTATTATTGAAACCAAATGGAATTTTGATAGTGGCAGTTCCAAATTTTAAATGTTACGACGCTAATCATTATCAACAATTCTGGGCAGCTTTTGATGTGCCAAGACATTTATGGCATTTTTCAAAGAAATCAATTCAACAATTGTTTTTAAAGCATCAATTAAAGATTGAAAAAATACTACCGATGAAATTTGATTCGTTTTATGTTTCATTATTGAGTGAAAAGTATAAAACCGGAAAAAGTAATTTTATCAAGGCTTTTTTAGTTGGTCTAACTTCAAATGTGAAAGCAAAGGCTACAAAAGAGTATTCGTCTTTAATTTATGTGCTAAAAAACGACTAAAACTCAATTAAAAGAACAGCTAGCTTGTTTTTTTACAGAAACAAACTAAATACACTCAACTTCCTTAAAAGGCTTTAAATTAGCTTAAAATCATTCATTTTTCATAGAAAATTATTATCACATCAATATAAATAATAAATAAATCTAATACTGATAAATTTTATCTTAAACTTTGTTTTTTGTTACTATATTCGCAAAAAAATAATCAGAACCCAAAATTAAAAAAAATGAAAAAATTATTAGTAATTGCTTTTGCAATTGTATTGTCATCATGTACTCAAACAAAAGTTGCTTATATTGATGTTGAAACTATCATGAAAGAATATGAAGCAGCGACTGCTTTAGAAACAGAATTTTTAGCTAGACAACAAGAAATGGCAACTGAATTGGAAGGTTTACAAGCGCCTTTTCAAGCAAAAGTTCAAGAGTACTACAAAAATGTAGAAACTATGTCTGCACCAAAAAGAGCTGAAGCCGAGCAAGCTTTACAACAAGAACAGCAAATGATACAAGGAAGACAACAACAGGTATCACAACAATTGCAGCAAGAAAATCAAGAAAAAAGTGAAGTTTTAATTAAAAGAATTGATAGTTTAGTGGCTGTTTATTCTAAAGCTAAAGGTTTTAACTTGGTATTGGGAACACAAGGGAACGGAACTGTAATGTATGGTGATGATGCTTTAAATGTTACCGAAGACGTTATCAAAACATTGAACGAAGATTACACTAAAAAATAGAGTAGCTACATTTAAAATAAAAAAAGGCCTTTAACATTGAGTTAAAGGCCTTTTTTTATTTAGATTTTTCACCAGAAAACTGATGCTCATTTATTTTAAAAAGTATATTGAAAGTTGTTAAACTGCCATAAATACGTGTAATATATTGCTGAAGGTCTACTTTGTCTTGGTCATCTAAATTACTTGCATTTATTTTTTGTTCCATTACTCTTATCCTATCTCGAACCATTACAATTTTATGAAAAAATGTATCGATAGGAATTTCTTTACTTGCCAATTTAGTGTCTTTAGGTTCTAAGATTAATTTTCCACCTTTCCATCGATCACCAATTGGTATAATTTCAGAAATATCAGACCATTGCTTTAGCATATTTTTTAGTGTAGTTTCAACTTCATAAAAACTGATGGTATCCACTTCATCTTCACAAGCTTCAATAACTTCGAATTCACAATTTAAATCAATGGTTTCCAAACCATTTTCAATAAAAGTAACCCAATAATGTTTTGACGTTACATTGGTTACAACACCCATACCGTGTTCATCGTGATTTATACGTGAACCTATACCTAATAATTTCATAATCAAAGTTTTAAGTTAATAAATAAATACCAATAATGTTCAAAATAAAATATACTGCAATATTCATGGCGCTAGGATAATCTTTCGCCAATCTTTGTCCAAAAAGGAACATTAACAATGTAATTGCAGATAATTCTAAGCCTACTTTTGCTATAATTGGTGCATCTTTAGATACTAAATAATACAAACCAATTGTTATTAAAATTAGTACTGTAATTTCAATAATCACAATTTTTATTAGTAAAAAAGGAATCATTTTTTGAAGAACAGTTCCGTTAAAATGTTTTTTATAATAAGTTACTGTTCCTTTCCAATCGGCTAATTTTTCTAAAACCGACATAAAATAGGTAATGATAAAGAATAGTAAAATTAATATTTCAGCCGAATGATTATTAAAAATGGACATATCTAAAAATATTATTTAATGTATGCTTTATCCCAAATTTTACCTGTTTTCTCATCAATCATTTCAATGTATACTTTTTCACCATCAATTTTTACAGATAGTACGTAGTACATTGCCTCAGGTAAATCGGTAACAGTACCATCAGCAGCTTGAAATTTATAGGGTGCTTTTCCTTCTTCAATTTCTTTTTCAATTCGCTTTCCATAAAAAACATCTCCAACAATAGCATCTTTCTCTCTTTTTAAAGGATAAATAGTTGCGCCTGCTCCAGCAGAAATTATATAGTTGGTATTATTCCTTTTAGTACGATAATAAATATGATCGTGACCGCTAAAAACGGCTGTAACATTGTATTTGTCAAAAAGCTGTGTCATTTTAGTTTCGGTTCCTTCAACATCTTCATAAGATTTATTTCCTAAAGTATAATTTGGACGATGTTTATAAATAAATATATGTTTGTTTTTACCTTTTCTTAATTCTTTTTTCAGCCATTGAAGTTTCTTTTTATTGTCACTTATTTTTGGCCAAGGTAAAGCAATAAATTTTGCATTTCCATATTCAAAACTATACATATCTGTTTTCATTCCGAAAAAGTCAGTAAAATTTTCAATACCATCATCACCACCAGATTCTTCATGATTTCCAACTGTTGGCCACATTGGATATTTCCGCATAAACCATCCACCTTTTTCATCCAAAAGTTTATAATCTATTTTACCCTGTTCTCCAGCTCCTTTATTCACTAAATCTGCAGTTGTAATACAAAAATCTGGTTGTAAAGAATCTGCACGTTTTAAAACTCCCGGGAAATATTTTGACCCTTTAGAATCTCCAAAAACTAAAAAATGCATTTTTGTTGGTTTTTCACCATTTTTAGATTTTAATAACTCCATTTTTGGTTCGGGGTTATAAGGATTTTCAAGATCTTGTGCTTGGATGAAAGAATGATAGGATAAGAATAAAATAGAATAAGGTAAATTTACGATGTAGCATTATGGTGTTTTTTAAGATTCTTTACTATGTAACAGCCTAGTTAATTTTATTGATAAATCCAGTAAAATAATTTTAGCATTTCCATTACGTTCTATATGGTAAATGGCATCATTTAACTCTTTATCAATGGCTAAAATATTTTTGCTATGCACAAATGGAGCGAATTTTTCTAAATCGAAATTTGGACTTTTAGGCTGTAAAAAAACGAGCTCATCAGCACTGTAATTTAACAACAATGCCTGTCTGAAAAATTGCAAACAGTAATGTAAAAAACGTTTTTGAGTTTCTCTTCCGCTTTTTGAAATGGTATCACTCCATTCAATTAATTCTTTAATAACCGCAGCATTTCCTTTGGCTTTAAAAGCTGCTCTTACCCAAACAATAAACCAGTTTTCAAATTGTTCATCGGCATTGTCGTTGTGTAATAGGTGGAGTGCTTTATTGAAATTTCCATCAGATTGTTGTGCAATTTGATTTGCAATAGGCAAATCAGTACCCTCTTTTTCTACAAGTCCCTTCGCAATATCAGCTTCTGATAATACTGGAAATTGTAAAATCTGACAGCGCGATTTTATTGTTGTAATAATTTCTTCTTCATTTTCAGTTACTAAAATAAAAACTGTTTTTTCAGGAGGTTCTTCTAGTAATTTTAGCAGTTTATTTGCAGCTGAAGTATGTAATTTTTCAGCCATCCAAATAATCATAATTTTATAACCACCTTCGTAACTTTTTAATTTTAAAGCTTTTACAATTTCTTCTGCTTCGTCAACACCCATTAAGCCTTGCTTATTTTCAACACCTATGGTTTGTAACCATTCGAATAAATTACCATAAGGATTTGTGGTAATAAATTGTCGCCATTCTTCTAAAAAATTATTGCTAACGGGTTTGCTTTTTATGGTTTCATTTGTTGCAACCGGAAAGGCAAAATGCAAATCGGGGTGCATTAATTTTGAGCATTTTAAAACACAAGATTCTTTATCATTACTGGTGCTGCATAAAATATATTGAGCGTAAGCAATTGCCATTGGTAAAACACCTGTACCTTCGTTTCCAACAAATAATTGTGCGTGTGAAACCCTGCCATTGTCGGTGGATTTCATTAAATGATTTTTTAAATGCTCTTGACCTAAAATTTCTGAAAAATTCATAAAAACAAATATAAAACAAATTTTCAGTCTTTGTAGATGCGTTATTGTTAATTTAGGA
>BS_KBA_SWE02_21mDRAFT_10000245_pt1 | contig 19542 bp, 15 predicted proteins | sample BalSeasSWE02_21m_FD_9196 | JGI IMG/M metagenome (IMG submission 9196)
CTTTTACGACATTGCTCCATCCCGGCCGCCATTCCATCACTGTAGCCATTTTGATAAACTGGATTTAATTCCGGTTGTGACGGCGGTACAGCTAAAGTTTGAGGAGTGATGGTGATTATTAGTAGAATGTTTAATAATCGGTACCAAAGAGAGCGGTTCATAATTTTAATCTCCTGTCCTTTAGAGTTTACGGTTTTAGATTTGACGGTTTTAGATTTGACAACTTTTTTAAAGTTGTCAAATCTTGGTTGGTTAAAGTTGTCAAATCGTGTATTAGATTCTATTCTTGGTTTGTTTTTGGATTTTCCAACATTGATGAATTTTCGGGCTACGAGCAAAATCGGTGGGTAAAGTTAATCGGGTTAGGTTTTCTAAATGTAACTGGCCAATTAATTCCTCCGTGTCTAATTTAAATCGTTGATAGTTGGTGGAAAAAATGAGAATACCGTCAGCCGTAAGTCGTCTCACCGCGGCCTGAATTAGCCCCAGATGGTCGCGTTGAAGATCTAAGGTGCCATTTAACCGTTTGGAATTAGAAAACGTCGGCGGGTCTAAAAAAATTAAATCATAGTCCTCAGTAGTTTGCGTTAACCAGGTGAAACAATCCGATTGAATCAATTGATGACAAGATTGAGTAAAACCATTACGCACTAAATTACGTTGCGCCCAAGCTAGGTAAGTTTTCGATAAATCTATGGTGGTGGTGCTGGTGGCACCACCCAGGGCGGCCATCACCGTGGCGGTACCGGTATAGCCAAATAAATTTAAAAAGCGTCGTCCTGGGGCTAGTCGTTGAATCATTTGACGAGTTAAGCGGTGGTCTAAAAACAAACCGGTGTCCAAATAATCGGTAAAGTTCACCCAAAACACCGCTGGGCCTTCCCGCACTTCATAAAAATGTCCAGTTTCATTCTGTTTTTGATATTGCTGTTTTCCTCGTTGTGGTTGCCGCACTTTCATAAACAAGTGTTTAGCTGGGATTTGTAACACTTCAGTGACTATCGTTAACGCATCTTGCAGACGCGATTGCGCGGTATTCACTTCAATGGTGTCGGGCGGGGAATATTCTTGCAAATGCACCCAACGCTCATAGACATCAATGACCACTGCATATTCTGGTAAGTCCGCATCGTACAAGCGAAAACAATGAATTTGGTCTCGTTCTAACCACTTTTTCAAATTTTTTAAATTTTTTACCAATCGATTCGCCAACATTTGGGCTTGATCAGGATGGTGTAACGGTAATTGCGCCAAATTAGTTTTAGTTTTTTCTAGCGATTCGCCCAGTGAGGAAAAAGTCAACAATTCTTTCACCGGAGGAGAATTGGCTTGCATAAACCATTCAGGGGTAATCTCAAACTGCAATAATTTACATTCTAAAGCACCGTTATAGAGCATGTAAATTTTTTTAGCGCGTATCGCCAGTTGTTTACCTAACTCGACATTACCGGCCAGTACCAATGCTTGCCATCCTTGAAAATGGGTTCTCAAACTATCTCCCAATTGTCCATATAGATGTCTTAATTCGGTCGTCGTCCCTAAACGCTCACCGAAAGGAGGATTAGTGATAATCAACCCCGGCGTAGCAAATTGCTTTTTACCTTCAATTAAGGAGGAAAGTGGAGCGCATTCGATTTGAATTTTTTTCGCAAAACCGGCTTGTTTAGCGTTGAGCAAAGCCAGGGTGACTGCTTTCGATTCTATATCATAACCTCTGATGGTGGGTAGTCGCGCTAGTCCGGCATGTTTACGCTGTTGTGCTTCTTTGGTCAAAGTTTTCCAGATGGTCGCTTCATGTTGGCGCCATTTTAAAAAGCCAAAATAATCCCGTAACAGTGCTGGTGCCACATCGGCCACTATCAACGCACCTTCAATCAGTAAAGTACCGGAACCACACATCGGATCCAGCAGTCCGCCACCTGTTTGTGCGATGCTTGGCCAATTACCACGAATCAACATGGCGGCGGCTAAATTTTCTTTTAATGGTGCCTCTAAACCTGGTTTTCGATAACCACGTTTATGTAAACTATCACCGGCTAAGTCTAAATAGACCGTGGCTCCATCATCATGGATATGGACCCGCACTTGCAGGTCCGGATGATGTAACGACACGTTAGGGCGAGTACCATAGTGAGTGCGAAATTGGTCCACTATGGCATCTTTTACTTTTAACGCTCCAAAGTGAGTGTGATCGATTTTAGAATAAAGACTGCTAAATTCAACGGCTAAAGTGCCTTGAGGAGATAAGTGTTCATCCCAACGAATAGTTTGTACGCCTTCATACAAAGCCTCGGCTTCAGGGGCTGGAAAGGTAGCTAACGGTAAAAGTACTCGATTCGCTAAACGTGACCATAGACAAATTTGATAGGCTTGAGTGAGCGTCCCTTCACATTTCACTCCGGCCCGAGTCGGGGTGACGTTAGCCAGTCCTAAGGTTTGTAACTCATTAGCTAACAGTGGTTCAATCCCTTTAGGAGTGGTGACAAATAGTGCAAATAAAGTTGAAGTCATTTGAAATTAAATATTACAACTGAAAAATAGAATGGAGAATATAATCATAACATAGATTATTTTAAAATTCCATACTATAAAAAATTAAATTTAATCAAATAGATAGTATCTATTATTGCACTATAATTAAGTCAATTATTTATTCTTTGTTGTCAACAGGGATAATGGCGCAGGAGTACCAAGCGAAGCTTTGACAAAGCTTCGCTTGGTACTCCTGGGTTTGGCTCTGGGTTTGGTTTGAGACCATTACCTTTGTCACACTACCGACGAGCAACCACTTCATCGAGCCAAGCTAAATATTTAGGTAAGCCTGTGGTTATAGGAATAGCAATGAGTTCCGGTACTTGATAGGGATGTTGTTGCAAAATTAGTTGTTCAATGTCGGAGTAATGTTGGGCACGAGTTTTGATTAATAAAATCACTTCCGTTTCGCTGACCACTTGTTGTTGCCATTCAAATACCGATTGAATATTGGGGATGAGGTTAACACAAGCTGCTAGGTGGTTTTCTATCAAAGAGTGTGCTATCTTGTTAGCGAGGTCTAAATTGGGGCAAGTGTTAATAAGTAGTTGATAATCATCGTGTAGTTCCATATTAAATTCTCCACTTGGAAAAATTACTCTGAGGTTAAACTAAAAATGAATTTATTTTCGTGGTTGCTGTTGATTTTTCTGATTATACCCTTTTTTGAAATTTATTTGTTAATTACGGTAGGAAATTTAATTGGCGTGGTCCCTACTATATTATTGTTGATTATCACGGCATTGTTAGGTGCGCATTTGGTACGTAGTCAAGGGTTAGCGACATTACAAAAAATGACAGTCATGTTAGAGCAAGGACAATTACCTACGGAAGCTTTGTTGGAGGGAATTTTTATTTTACTTGGAGGTGCATTATTATTAACGCCTGGTTTTCTTACTGATGTGGCAGGACTATTTTGTGTTTGGTCGGTGTCGCGTTTATATTTAGTACGTTATTTAGTTCAATATTTACAACAACGTGCGATAATCTCTTCGTCCTTTTCGGCAGCCTCCAGCGAGTCGAAACGAGGACCGACTATTATCGAAGGTGAATATCAACGGAAAAATGATTAAACGGAGTTCTTTCTGCTCGTTCCCACGCGGCGCGTGGGAACGAGAACAAACCTGTTGGAGTAGAGGCTTTAGCCGGTGGGTCGGCAAACCTGTTGGAGTAGAGGCTTTAGCCGGTGGGTCGGCAAACCTACCGGCTAAAGCCTCTACTCCAACATTCTACCGGCTAAAGCCTCTACTCCAACATTCTAAATTGCTCACTCCCACGCGGGAGAAAAAAAAAGGCGTGACGGTCGTCACGCCCAAACCACCAAAGGAGGATGATGGAGGAGATTGAATTCTGTACTGTAATAAAGTATATTTGCTTTTTATTTAGTCAGTCAGCAGGGATAACAGCCCTCGAAGGGGTGTTATCCCTCAGACTTCAGCCAGCAGGGATAATAGCCCTCGAAGGGGTGTTATCTCTCAGACTTCAATTTTGATTTAGTTATATTGCACTGCAACAATATTGTGTATGGTAATCTAGCCTGAAAATAGTTGTCAAGGTTTTTTTCAATAAATTTAAAATTTATTTTCATAGCAAGGATGGCCAAAGTCAGAATATTTAATTTATTGTTGCAATGCAACATTACCGCAATCACTTTTGAAAATTATGTCAATAGAATAAAATCAAAATTTTCTTAAATTTTTTTTAATTCTCTAGTTTTAACTCATGTTTCAGTCTTTTCAATACGTCTCACCCGGGGACAAATATGACATAACAATTCATAAGGTATGGTTCCCGCTGACGATGCAATTTCTTCAATTGGTAACTGCTTTCCCCATAAGACCACTGGGTCTCCTACTTTAGCTTCTGGTTGAGTACGTAAATCAACCGTTACCATGTCCATAGAGACTCGTCCTATCAAAGGTACTTTTTTGCCATTAACTAACACTGGGGTACCTGCGGGAGCATGGCGCGGATAGCCGTCGGCATAACCAATCGCGACCACTCCTACAGGCATGTCTTCGGGACATTCCCAAGTGGCGCTATAGCCGATAGTGTCACCTCGGTGATACTGTTTGACACTGATTAAAGCGGATTGTAATTCCATCACTGGTTGCAAACCGGCGGCGGTGCCTAAATTATCCGCAACAGGTGATACTCCATACAACATAATTCCAGGTCGCACCCATTGTCTATGAGTTTGCGGCCATCCCAAAATGCCGGCCGAGTTGGCTAATGAACTTTCTACCTGTAAGGTGTCGATTAAATTTAACAAGCCTTGCGTTTGGGTTACAGTTTGTTGGCTTTGGGGGTCATCGGCACTGGCTAGATGGCTTAATAAACGCAGAGGTGTTGGAGTGGGGAGATGGCGTTGCAGACGGTGAAAAATTGCTTCCACTTCAGTTGGCGCAAATCCCAAGCGGTGCATCCCGGTGTCAATTTTAAGCCATAATGGAATGGGCCATGGAGGAGATATTTTTAGTAATTGTTCTACTTGGGTATGAGTATGAATGACACTGTGTAAGTGATGTTGGGCGATTAACGGTATTTCTTCCGCCTGAAAAAAACCTTCCAGTAACACGATGGGAAGTTGAATCCCCACTGCTCGTAATTTTAAAGCTTCTTCTAAACAGGAGACGGCGAAGGCTTCGACTAAAGTTTCAATGGCTTGTGCTACTCGGATGGCACCGTGTCCATAAGCATCGGCCTTAATTACGGCGATAATCTTCTGTTGCGGTGCATACCTTCTGACTTGTTGTACATTAGAACATAAAGCGGCTATATCTATAACCGCTTGAGCTGGTCGACTCATAAAACGATTGGTTCTCCTTGAAATCTGATAATTTTCGAGTAGTAATAGATTTGACAACTTTCAAAAAGTTGTCAAATCTGATTCGAGATTTGACAACTTTCAAAAAGTTGTCAAATCTGATTCGAGATTTGACAACTTTCAAAAAGTTGTCAAATCTGATTCGAAATCTGAAAGAACATTACTCACCATAATATCCATCCGCGACGTAATTCTCAAACTTGGTAATACGTCCATTAAAAGTTAACTTAAACTTACCAATTGGGCCATTACGTTGTTTCGCAATATTAATTTCCGCGACTCCTTTTTCAGTGCTGTCTGGGTCATAGACTTCATCACGATAAATAAAAACCACCAAGTCCGCATCTTGTTCTAAAGAATTGTGGACGGTAATATCATTGGCCACAAAGCTATGCAAACTCGGTACCGTGAGGTCAAAGACTTCTGTTTCTTCTGCAAATTTTATCGTTGCTACGCGGTCCCATTCAATCTCGGTGCTACTAAGAGTTGACGACTTTTGAACAGTTGTCAAATCTAAATCCAAATCTAAACCGCCATGGGTACTAAGATTTGACAACTTTTGAAAAGTTGTCAAATCTAAATCGCTATTATGGCGCGGCACCGCTAAATAATCTTTAGGTGTTAATTGGTCTAATCGCTTCCAACCCAGCGGGGTGTAAAATCGATGATTACTCGTTGCGCAGAGGGTGCGTCCCCATTGAGTGATTAACCTAAATACGGGTTTAATGCCGGTGCTAAAAACTCGACTTACGGTTGCCGTTTCTAACTGCTTAGTGCGAGTATTGACAGCCCACACGGAAAAATTACTTAATCCTACCAATTCACGAATAGGAATCCGCTCACTGGTATCTGCTCGATGCACCAAGCTATCTCCGGCTAAACAGCCGGACTCTCTTAAATCCGACATTCGTGGTCGTTTATCCGGTCGTTGTTCTAAACCACGATTTAACTGCGATAAAGCAATGACAGGGACATTAAGTTCCTTGGCCAAAGATTTCAAGGAGCGGGAAATTTCAGACACTTCATTGGCGCGGCTTTCTTTGGTTTCAGGAATTTGCATCAGCTGCAAATAATCAATCACAATTAAACCAACGTGGCCTTGCTCTCTAACAAATCGACGCGACCGTAATCGTAATTCGGTTGGATTTAACGCGGGGGTTTCATCAATAAATAGCGGCGCCTCTTCCAAGCGGTGCAGATTTCTGGTAATACTCGCCCAATCGTCGTCATTCAATAGTTTACCCGTGCGGATTTTTTGTAACTCCACCTTGGCAATGGAAGACAGTATTCGTAGCATCAATTGTTCATTAGACATTTCCATACTAAATACCGCCACTGGCAATTTCTTATCGACGGCCACATGTTCTGCAATATTCATCGCAAAGGAGGTATTATGTACACAAATATCATTGGCCACAAAGTTGTGAGTATCTGGTATAGTTAGGTCATATACTTGTTTGTGCCCTTGATGCTCAATGGATAAAATTTTATCCCAATGAATTTCACTTTCGGTGTTGGTGAGGGTTTGACCGAGATTACCGCTTTTCGCTAGGACCTCGGCGGTTGAGGGGTCATCGAGGATGACGCTATCATTGCTCTCATTTAAGGTGAGACGACTGGTCACGGTTAATTTTGGGGAGGTAACTAATATAGCTCGCCACTTAGCCAACATTGATTGTTTAGTAAAAATGCCAATCTGGTCGATAAACATGAGCAACGAGCGTGGTTCCGTAATTTTTAAATACCAAGTGATTTGGGTAGCCCGGCGGCTACGTTGTAAAGTCGACAGTAACCCGAAGCGTAGTAGTAAATGTTGAACCTCTTTGACTAGAGATTCATTGACATGATTATAACGAATACTGCCATTACCTTTGAGGGTTACATTGATATCGTTATTGGTGGCGAACAAACGATTTAAAAATAATGCCAGTTGCGGCCGTGACAATTTAAACACTAAGGGGGGGATGGTCCGGCGAGTAGGGTTTGATTCTTGAGGTAAGGTAACGGCCAAGCGGTGACGAGTTTTGCCCGGATTCGATTTGATCTGTAAAATCGCTTCTTTGATATCGGCGCGTAACGCGACCGGTAAATTCTTAAAGCGCCCAGGCCATGAATTAAAATAGTCATATCTACCCGCGGTCCAATAACTTAATAATTTAACTTCACTGTCAGACAGGGTGATAGTGCCAAAACAGTTTAGGATTTTGGGGACTGCAATCTTTTCACCGACGGAAATCTGCGCCAGTGGTTTCCAACCAGTGGGCGTTAGATAGGGATGTTGAAAGGTGGTTTCTATATATCGTCCCAGCTTAGTGGTGACCCCGAAGACCGGTTGTGTACCATTGTCGATAAAAGCGGTTGGCTGAGTAAAGTAAAATTTGCCATTGGGACTTAGGGTGAGTAATTGAGCTTGACGACGACAATAAATCTCTTCTATCGTAACCAAACTGCCATCGCTTAAGATTATTTTGGAATCGCCGGTGATACATTTACCCATCGAGGGGCGGCCGGCAATAATAATCAAATCCGAATTTTGCAAACCCGAAGTGAAGTCATCAAAATCTTTAAATCCCGTAGAAACCCCTGTTAGTGGCTCTTCTTGTTGAGATAAAAATTCAATGCGTTCAATCATTTTAGAGCATAATTTTTTCAAGGGGACAAATCCCACTTTTTTTCGTAGTCCTTGTTCAGCAATTTCAAACACTAATTTTTCCGCATGGTCGAGTAATTCCGCACTATTGCGCCCTTGCAAATTGAAAGCACTACCGGCAATCTCTTGGCCTACACGCACCACTTGGCGTAAGACCGACCGCTCGCGGACAATCTCGGCATAAGCGACGATATTAGCGGCGCTGGGCGTATTTTTGGCGAGTTGGCCAAGGTAGGGTAGCCATTTATCATCTTGCTCCAACCTTTCGGATAAAGTGACCACATCGCAAGGACGAGCTTCTTCGGATAACGATTTAATCGCACTGAAAATCAGTTGGTGCTCTGGTCGGTAAAAATCATCTTCATTAATCAGGTCCGCTATCGAAAACCAGGCCTCATTATTGAGCATCAAGCCGCCTAAAACGGATTGCTCGGCTTCAATCGAAAAAGGAGGAACTTTGAGAAATTCAATAGAATTATCGGGAGTATCAGAATAGGGTGGAGATGGCATAGATGTACTTGTTAGATTTGACAACTGGTTGAAAGTTGTCAAATCTTTCTTTTTGAAAGTTGTCAAATCTATTTAATTTACCTTACTAACTCAACCACCCCCAACCCCTCCTTGGTAAGGAGGGGAGCACGTACCACCGGTACCGCCAGGATACTCCCCTCCTTACCAAGGAAGGGTTGGGGGTGGTAGTGCGTAAAGTGAGTGTTTAAATCTCACTCTTCAGGAATCACCTGAATTTTCACCACCGTTTCTACTTCTGGATGTAAATGAACTTCAATGTCATAAGTACCAACAAAACGTAGTGGACCTTCTGGCAAGCGAACTTCTTGTCTAGTGATTTCCACTCCGGCTACGGTTACCGCTTTCATAATGTCTAAAGCATTGACGGAGCCAAACAATTTACCTTCTACCCCCACTTTACCGGCAATGATGACGGGGCCTAAGTTTTGTATCTTAGTGGCGCGAGTACGAGCATAAGCAAATTTTTCACCTTGGGCTTTTTCAAGGTCGGCGCGTTTGACTTCAAAGGCCGCTAAATTTTGAGTAGTGGCAAAAATAGCCTTGCCTTGGGGTACCAGATAATTACGAGCATACCCCGGTTTTACCTGTACGTTGTCACCTAACCCGCCTAAGTTACGAATTTTTTCGAGAAGAATGACTTGCATTGACTGAAAACCTCTATCTTGGAATTTGAATTAAGGAGTCCAAAACCTGTTTTGGACTCCACGGATGCTTATTGATGAGCATCGGTATATGGCAAGAGCGCCAGGAACCGCGCACGTTTAATGGCGGTAGCCAATTGCCGTTGATATAACGCTTTGGTACCTGTAATCCGACTGGGCACAATTTTACCCGTTTCGGTTACATAACCTTTCAGGGTCTGCAAGTCTTTGTAATCAATTTCTATAACCCCTTCGGCGGTAAAACGACAGTATTTTTTACGACGAAAAAAACGAGAACTGGGAGTATTTGTTACCATCATGAGTAATTTACCTTTGCCGGGCTGAACTTAAGTGACTGGTGAAGATTCTTCTTTAACCGATTCTTCCTTCACCGTATAATCTTCTGTACCATAATCTTCTCCTTCATCTTCTTCACCGCTACCATACGGGTCATCAGAAGATTTTTGCGATTCTCGCTCGTCTCTGACTTTGACCAGAGGAGAAGGTTCTATCACCGCTTCATCACGCCGGATAATTAGATTACGAATGACGGCATCATTAAACCGGAACGCACTTTGTAGCTCTTGTAGCACCTCATTGTTACATTCAATATTCATCAGCACATAGTGCGCTTTATGTATTTTATTGATTGGGTATGCCAATTGACGACGACCCCAATCTTCCAAGCGATGAATTTGGCCATTTTTGCCCTCAATTATCGAGCGATAACGCTCAATCATAGCAGGGACTTGTTCACTCTGATCAGGGTGGACCAGAAACACAATTTCGTAATGTCTCATTAAGACTCCCTACGGATTCAGCAGCTTTATCTTTAACCAGAGATAAAGCAAGGAGAAAATATTTTATCTACACGCCAACTCGCTAACTCCATAACTGAGTTAGAGTATAGGCTTTAGCCGGTGTTGGAGTATAGGCTTTAGCCGGTGTTGGAGTATAGGCTTTAGCCGGTGTTGGAGTAGAGGCTTTAGCCGGTGTTGGCAATGTAATTACTTAAATTTCTATAATGGTTATCAAGAAATTTAAGGCGGTGAATTGTAGCTTAATATTATTCAAATGGCAAGGGAAAAATTTTTACTTTATACTCATCTTCTCGCTTCCACGCGCCAGCGTCCCCTCTCGCAACGCTGGCGCATGGCCCACGGCAAGGTTCAAAGTTTCCTGCCAGGTCCAGGAAACCTAGTACCTGCCAGGCCCAGGAATCTTCGCCCCCGATGCGTTGTCCACTGCAATCCCACGCCGGCGCGTGAGAATTAAGATAAAAATCAAAACCAAATTGTTCTTTCTTGTCAATGTATAATTTATAATATATACTTTAAAATCAGTTCACTTGCTTTAACATCCCTGAAAAATCTAAATTTACTGATTAAATATATTTAATATCATTAAGGCAGACTTAATTCTTATTTGCCAAGACGTAACTCCTAAAATTTCTATCTTTTAGTTTTTAAAACGGCGTATTGTTATGAAAAAATTATCCTGGTTGATATGGTCAATAGCGAATTTTTTACCCCTATTGGCCCATGCGGCAACTATCGCAAATACGGAGACATTGACCCAATTTTTAAAAGAATTGCGGACCTTACAAGCTCATTTTGAACAAAAGTTATATAGTGAAAAAGGTAAGCTCTTAGAAACTTCACAAGGTCAAATGTTTATTCAACGTCCAAACCAATTCCGCTGGAATTATCAACAACCTTATCAGCAATTAATAGTGGCGGATCAAAAGAAAGTATGGATTTATGACCAGGACCTGGATCAAGTGACCATTAAAAATTTGGATAAAGCGTTAGGCAGTACTCCGGCTTTATTACTGAGCAGTGAGAATAAGTTGGAGGAGGATTTTTTTATCACCCCGCTGTCTGGTCATAGCAGTCTCAGTCGGTTTGAGCTCCGTCCCAGAGATGCTCAAGCTCAATTTACGAGCATTCGCTTAACTCTGCAAGGGCAAACCCTGCAAAGTTTAGAATTAGAGGATAATCTAAGCCAACGTAGTGTCATTCTGTTTAGCCAAATTAAACGCAATGAGCCTTTAGATGAAGGTTTATTTATTTTTACGCCACCTGCCGGGACCGACATCGTGGAAGACAAATGATTGGCCTGTCGCCCTTACTTCCTCTCCCAAAGGGAGAGGGGAGAAAACCCGGTTTCTGCCACTCTCCACTCTCCCTTAACTATTCTAACTATTCGGTTTCGGAAATAAGCAAAGCTCATTCCAAAAATCGTCTCACTCACCTCCACCGGCTAAAGCCTCACTGCCATTAAGTTAAGCCGAGTGGGAGTCCAAATCTTCAGATTTGGACGAGACTGGTCAAGGTAAGATGGCGTTGCCAAATCTGAAGATTTGGACTCCAACGCCGTCATTTCTCGTTCCCACGCGCCGCGTGGGAATGCCGCGGAGACGCTCCGCGTAGAGCGTGGGACACCCGGGACGCCGAGCGTGCGTCCACTCGGCATTCCCACGCGGCGCGTGGGAACGAGCAGAAATGCAGTGGTGTACATAGAGTAGCCCAGAGGGAGAGGGGCCGGGGTGAGGCGATTAAGAACGTACAACTGTATGGAGATAATATTATGAAACAACGATTACTCTTAATTTCACTGATGACGAGTTTATTAATAGCATGTGCCTCCTCGCCCAAGAATCCAGAGGGACCTAGTACACAGCATGGTTTTTCCACCGCCCTCTCCGGCCTACAACATTTGTTGCTATCACCGCTACAAATTGCAGTGGGACTGTTAGAAGGAATTGCTTCAGTCCCTTATTACTTATCTACCAGTCTCAATGAAATTAACAAAGGTTTAATTCAAGCGCAAGCGAAAATTAATTTAGATGACACCTACGAATCCGCTTATGGAAAACGTTTAAGTGAAGTGCCTGACAGTGGAAATACCGGCGTGTTTTTCTCACGCATGAAACATGCTACCGAATATTTTCAAAAAGTTCTCAAACAGTATGGCGTCAGCAACAGCGAACAATATATTTTAACCAGTTTGGAAGACCAAGCAGGAGAATATGTATTGTTAGCGGTCGTGTTTCGTCCAACCGCTTCGATTCAAGTACGAGATAAGCAAAATGGTAGTAGCGTGCGCGTGTTTACCACCGCCGACCGTTTATTTTATGAAGCATTTCAGCAAGATGCCAATGGGCGACCATTAGATACGGTGATTGATTGGACTGGACTACCTAAAAGCGCCATCTCTTCCCAAAAAGCCCAAGCCATTCTCATGACTCTTTCTGCTAATGCCGTATTAAATGGAAAACACAGTTCGACCTATTGGGCCGCTGAACGACGTTGGTTAGCAGGTCAAGTACAACAAGTAGTGACCGAGCAAGAACAATCGGTCAAAAGAAAATTGGGATTGTAAGACCAACGAGCGTCACGCCCAACCCCCTGGTGGGTAATAAGATTAGACCTCCGAGGTCTAATTCTGCTCGTTCCCACGCGGCGCGTGGAGTCCAAGACATGTCTTGGACTCCAACCCGCACTGGTAATAATTTTTATACCAAGTCACAAATTGATTGATGCCAACCTCAATCGAAGTCTGAGGTTTAAACCCAACCGCGGATTCCAAATCTGCAATATCGGCATACGTGGCTGGCACATCTCCTGCCTGTAACGGCAATTTTTGTTTTATCGCCGTTTTTCCCAAAGCCTGCTCCAAGGTTTCAATAAAAGTCAGCAGTGCCACCGGATTATTATTACCAATGTTATAGAGACGATAAGGCGCCAGACTACTGCCAGGATCCGGTGAATCTCCAGACCATTTCAGATTCGGTTGCGGAATCCGCTTTAATACTCTAGCGACACCTTCAACAATGTCATCAATGTAAGTAAAATCACGTTGCATCTGACCATAATTATAGATTTCAATCGGCTCATCAGCTAAAATGGCCTTAGTAAATTTAAATAAAGCCATATCAGGTCGCCCCCAAGGACCGTAAACTGTGAAAAAGCGTAAACCGGTGACCGGCAATTGAAATAAATGAGCGTAAGTATGTGCCATCAACTCATTGGCTTTTTTCGTGGCGGCATACAATGAAATAGGGTGGTCGACATTATGATGCACCGAAAACGGCATTTTGGTATTCAGTCCATAAACCGAGCTAGAAGAAGCAAAAACGAGATGTTCAATGTGATGATGTCGACAATTTTCCAGCAAATTAACAAAACCGACGACATTGCTATCTATGTACGCATAAGGATTTTCCAATGAATAACGGACCCCGGCTTGAGCGGCTAAATTAACCACCCGATTAATTTTTTCAGTGAGAAATAATTCAGTGAGACCAGCACGGTCGGTTAAATCCAGTTTAACGAAACGAAACTGAGGATAGTTGGTGAGTTGACGCAGACGAGCTTGTTTAAGTTCGACCTCGTAATAATTATTCAGATTATCTAAGCCGATAATTGGTTCGCCACACTCTAGCAGTCGTTTGGCCAAATGGAAACCAATGAAACCGGCAGCCCCGGTGATGAGAATTTTCATAATAGAAACTTAGATTTGACAACTCTTCGAGAGTTGTCAAATCTGTTGTTGTCAAATCCTACGGTTAGAAGTTTAGATTTGACAACTTTTCGAAAGTTGTCAAATCTCTCGATGGCTTTTAGATTTGACAACTTTTCGAAAGTTGTCAAATCTCGATGACTTTTAGATTTGACAACTTTTCGAAAGTTGTCAAATCTCGATGGCTTTTAGATTTGACAACTTTTCGAAAGTTGTCAAATCTCGATGACTTTTAGATTTGACAACTTTCAAAAAGTTGTCAAATCTGAGTTGGAACAAGTTGTCAAATCTCGATGGCTTTTAGAGTCTACCGTCTGCTATCTCGGTAGGTAAAATCGCTTTAACATCATAAACCACTGAGTTAGGTTTAGTCATGGCTTTAATTTCCGCAATACTCATTTCACAAAATTGTCGATGCGCCACCGCCATGACCACCGCATCATACTGATTTTTCTTCGGTACAGTTCTAATTAAATCTAAATTATACTCCTGTTTCGCTTCTTTACTATCGGCCCATGGATCGTAAACGTCAACTTTTGCACCATAACCTTTAAACTCTTGAATAATATCAATTACACGAGTATTACGCAAATCAGGGCAATTTTCTTTAAAAGTGAGACCCATGACTAAAATCTCCGCGTCAGCCACCTGGATGCGCTTTTGAATCATGAGTTTAATAATTTCGGTGGCCACATAAAATCCCATGTTATCGTTAATTCGCCGACCCGCTAAAATCATTTCTGGATGATAACCCACATCTTGGGCTTTTTGAGTCAGATAATAAGGATCCACGCCAATGCAATGGCCACCAACGAGACCAGGGCGAAATGGTAAAAAATTCCATTTAGTGCCAGCGGCGGTTAACACCTCTGAGGTATCAATCCCTAAACGGTTAAACAGGAGAGCCAATTCATTGACCAAAGCAATATTAACATCTCGTTGTGTGTTCTCGATGACCTTGGCGGCTTCCGCGACTCGAATGCTACTCGCTTGATAAGTGCCAACAGTGATGATACTCCGATATACTTGGTCAATCAAATTAGCCGCCGCCGGAGTGGAACCCGAAGTGATTTTAACAATACTTGTTAATCGATGAGATTTATCACCAGGATTAATCCGTTCCGGACTATAACCCACAAAGAAGTCTTGATTGAATTTTAGTTGAGAGTATTGTGCTAACAGGGGGACACAAATTTCTTCAGTGGCGCCAGGATAGACGGTGGATTCATAAACCACAATATTGTCAGCCGTCAACCGTTTGCCAATAGTGATACTGGCTTTTTCCAGAGGAGTCAAATCTGGATGTTTATGATTATCTAGTGGCGTGGGGACCGTAACGAGGTAAAAATTGCACTCGCTGAGGTCGTTAGGGTCAACGGTATAAGTCAACTGTTTAGCCTGAATCAATTCTTCAGAGGACACTTCTAAAGTATGGTCAATACCAGCCTTCAATTCAGCAATTCGTTCCATATTCAAGTCAAAGCCGATGGTAGGATAACGTTTACCAAATTCTACGGCCAGTGGTAAACCAACGTATCCTAAACCAACGATGCCTATTTTGATGTTATCTAAAGTGAGCATAAATAATAACCTCTAATAAATAATATCTCGTTTCCACGTGCCAATACCGGCTAAAGCCTCTATTCCAAGACCGGCTAAAGCCTCTACTCCAAGACCGGCTAAAACCTCTACTTCAATTCCTCCATAAACATAGGTATCCCTAAATTTCCTAAGCCTTCGAAGCTTAGGAAACTTTGAGCTTTGATAACCTTAATACCTCCATTAGCTTAGAGGAATTACCTCAAGTGTCAATCAAGAGTGACCAAATTTACGTTTTCCAATAAATAGCACGCTCAGGAAAGATCCAACGTACTCCGCCCCGTGGCTCCGAACAATCCCCCTGATAGCGTGGAATCAAATGAATATGTAAGTGCATCACCGTTTGACCTGCCACTATACCATCATTAATGCCGATATTATAACCCTGAGGATGATACTCCTCCTCCAAATAGGTTTTCATTTCTCGTAATAACTGCCACAAAGCCCTTTGCTCGGTGTCCGTCGTGTCAAACCAAGAGACCACATGACGCTTTGGAATAATCAAACTATGCCCTGCGGTTAACGGATAACCATCTTTAATTGACCAAGCTAACTCATTTTCTATAACAATTTTAGGTGTTTTCAAGTTACAAAAATGACAATTTAAATTATTTAAATTCATAGTGTTACTAATTTTATTAACAAAATAACGCCCAACTCAAGGCCGGGACTTGTACTATTTGGGTAATTGTGATAGAGTGAAATAATTGACTTGATCAACACCCCCTAAGGCCCCAATACCATTGCCGTTAAGGCTTTAGTTTAGCGGTTTCGGAAAATCGTGTCCAACCTGCTAAAGGCACACGATTCCTTAACTCCTAACGACCCACCAAATTTAATGGTGAATAAAATAGAATAGAATTGGACCGCGAGGATAAGTAACTATGCCTTTGGAAACCTTTGGTGAAGAAAAACTCTACAATTTGGAACGCATTGGCAGTTTTGGTAAATTCTATACCGGTAATTCTTTTCCGATTGAATATCTGATGACTACTTTCACGTCGGCTGAGTTATCCGAATTGACCTTGGCACGAGATATTCAACCTGAACACATCGATTTTGAACTGCTCTTGCAACGTGATATTGACGAAGAGCGAGTACGCTCAGAAATGGAACCTTATCTGAATCCACAGCAATTAACGCCATCCGAATTGCGTTCTCGAGCCGTCTTTTTTCCACCATTGTTGGCCGCCATTGTGCCCACCAAAGGCAAAGTCATGGCCGCCTATTATACCGATGAGCAAGGCGATATTCAAGTTACTAAGGATAAACAGAAACAACATATTATTCGCGAATGGCCGGGCCTGTTTAAATTGACCTATTTTGCCAGTAACAGCCCCGGTGCTTACCGTTTACACATTTACAAAGGACAAGAGGAGGACACCATTGAAGTGGGAGTACAACGGGAACCGGTGCAGCTAGAAATTCGGTTAGCCAAAGGTAATCAATCTGGCTCTCGACTGGTCATTATCGACGGACAACATCGTTTATTCACCCTGAAAAAAGTTTATGAAAAACATCCAGAATTGCTAGAAAATTTGGGCGTACCCGTCTGTATTTTATTTGCCCCCAATTCGACGGAACAAAAAAATCGTGAATATGCCTCGTTGATTCGAGTACCCACCGTCCCCGAAGTCTTTCGCCACCTGTTTGTGGATGTCAACAGCACCGCCAAACAAGTCAGTGGTCATTTCAATATTTTACTCTCGGATGATAGCATTGGCAATATTACCTGTCGCAAATTTTGTGATAACGTGTTAACCACCAAAGACCATGAAGGACTGGCGGTCATTGAATGGAATACGAAAAACAAAAAACATTCGACTATTATTACTCGTTCCTACTCACTCACCAGTATTGGTATTATCGATAAAGCCTTGGCTGAAAGCATCGGCTCACGTAAATCATTGCTCAAGTATCTGTTAAATTTGGAAGAGATTAAACTAGAATTATATCCAAATGGTGAAGATGACCCCGATTATCCAACCATTCAATGGGACAAGTTTTCCCTCAGTCAAAAACCGCTGATTGAACAACAAATTGATAACTATTTAACTCCTTGTTTAGAACTAATATTTTTTCAAACCGCTACCTTTAGCACGGCGTTTAAAATTTTTCTCACTCACTTAAATCAACTGAAAAAATTAGCCAACAGCGATCAACAAGATGCGATTGAAGCACGACCCGCGTTGGCACAAATAATAGATTATCTTCCCATCGGCGAAGGCAAAACGTTTGATGGTGTCCATCTAGTCTATAAAAATTTTGAAACCGCGGTGGCACAAGAGCGTGAAGCTAAATTAACCCCGATTATTCAATATGCGCTATTTCAGCGGGCCCTCTTTGAAGCCTGGGCACAATTGTTGGAGATCGGCCGCTCCTTCAGTATTGACCCGCGGCCAGTGACTAAAGGGTTTACTAAATTGCTAGAGTTAGCGTTACAGACGCAAGGACGATTGTTAGCGGTTGATCGGTTATATATGCAGTATACCGTGTTTGCCGGTAATCGCATTATTGGGCGCGAAGAAACTAAACGGTCATTGACTCAATTATTACTCGCCTCGTTAGGGAATCCAGCCTATGCTGAAATGGTAGGCAGTGAAATTGGCGTTACCGCGGAGGAAGTGGAAGCGTTAGTAGAAAGGTTGCAGGAAAGAGGACAAATCGCCGCCTTAGAGTTTCAAAAAAATTATGAAGCCGCCTGTAAGCGAACTTTTAAAACTAACTACCGGCTTGATTTGTCTATCAAGGGCCCCGAGCGTGATGAATTAATCGAAGCCGAGGAAGAGCAAAAGCGTCATTTGCGAGAACTCAAAGAAGGCCGCCGGACTAAAGCTAAGGTCTCCAATTGGTTTGATGATTTAGTGGAGGAACATTTGAAAGCAGATATAGAATTAGCGATTGCGGAATTAACTGAATATTTAGGATATGCGAATTGATGACATCGATATGAATCCACTTCAACCAAGCACCAGCCAACGCGGGGTCGCTAAAATAGCGCGACTACCTATAACCACCATCATTCCAGATGACCGTAAATTACCACGTAAACCAGTCTGGATTCGTGCCAAAGCGCCTAATAGTGCGGTCGTACACCAGTTAAAACAAACTTTACGTCAACACCAATTACATACCGTCTGTGAAGAAGCCTCCTGCCCTAATCTCAATGAATGTTTTTCCGGTGGAGTAGCTACTTTTATGATTATGGGCAACCTCTGTACTCGTCGTTGTCCCTTTTGCGACGTGGCTCATGGTCGACCTGAGCCATTATCACCCGTCGAACCCTTGCAATTAGCCGAAACAGTGGTTGCCATGCGTTTAAATTATGTCGTCATTACCTCAGTGAATCGCGATGATTTACGCGACGGTGGGGCCACGCATTTTGCGAGTTGTATTCAAGCGATTCGCGCTCACTCCTCCAAGATTAAGATTGAAATCTTAGTGCCCGATTTTCGCGGACGGTTGGACTTGGCCCTGACCGCATTTGATTCTGCGGAAACGTTACCAGACGTGTTTAATCACAATGTAGAAACCGTGCCCCGGTTATACCACACCGTCCGCCCCGGCGCCGATTATCACTGGTCTTTACAATTATTGCAACGATTTAAACGCGAACATTCGCACGTCCCCACCAAATCTGGTCTCATGTTAGGACTAGGAGAAGACCTAGCCGAAGTGGAACAGGTCATGCGCGAGTTACGAGATCATGAATGCGAAATGCTGACCTTGGGGCAATATTTGCAACCCTCTCGCCATCATTTACCCGTGCAACGCTATGTGACTCCAGAAGAATTTGCTCAATTGGCGGCACTGGGCACGGCACTGGGCTTTAAAAATATTGCCAGTGGCCCCATGGTACGTTCCTCTTATCACGCGGAACAACAGATGACGGGGATGACGACTTAATAATTCACCTTACGCATGACCACCCCCAACCTCTTAACAAGGCTACTCTATGCACACCACTGCATTTCTGCTCGTTCCCACGCGGAGCGTGGAGTCCAAGACAGGTCTTGGACTCCAACCCACGCTCCGCGTGGGAATGCCGCCTAGACGCTCGGCGTCGAGCGTGGGACACACGGGACGCAGAGCGTCCACTCTGCATTCCCACGCGGAGCGTGGGAACGAGCAGAAACTATTTAGAATGTTGGAGTAGAGGCTTTAGCCGGTAGAGGTTGGCACCCCATTAAAGGTCGTCGCGGCCGGCCCACCGGCTAAAGCCTCTACTCCAACAGGTT
>BS_KBA_SWE02_21mDRAFT_10000246_pt1 | contig 19524 bp, 22 predicted proteins | sample BalSeasSWE02_21m_FD_9196 | JGI IMG/M metagenome (IMG submission 9196)
TTTAATACTTGGAAAATGGAACTTACAGATAAAGACGGAACCGTACAAAATTTCGGTCTATATAAAAAAGAAAAAGTGAGTATTTCGGGAAACACTATTTTAGGTGCAAACCCTGAAGGAGATTGTAACGAAAGAAGCTACTGTTCACGTTGTTGCTTGGACACCATCTAAAGTTGAAGAAGGAATGCGATTCAGCATTATTTACGAATTTGATGATGCAAAAGCGATAGCGATGTATAACAAATACCTTTCAGAAGTTGTGGCTCATAAAATTCCTGCTAACGCAAAAGTAATTATTCATGGTCATATTGATGTAATTGGTGAGGAAGCTTATAACCAAACATTGTCTGTAAAAAGAGCAAATGATGTTAAAAGCACTTTACAAAACAGTGTGTCTAAATTAGGTACAACAGGTGTTGTGTTTGAAGTAAACGGAATGGGTGAAAATGAAAATACAGCTCCTTTTGGCAATAAATTACCAGAAGAGCGTTCTTATAATAGAACAGTTATCATAGATATCATTCCTACTATAAATTAAGAATTTATGAAACCAATTATAAAACTTTTTTAAAGTTTACGTAAAAGGATAGGGATTCAAAAACCTATCCTTTTTTAATTCCTATTTTTACAACTACCTTAGAATTAAATTTATGCAGCTAAAAATTCAAAATTATATCAAACAATTTCTTAAATACTTGGCTGTATTTATAACTACCGTAATCCTATTGATAGGATTGCTGTTTTTACTGGTGTTTTTTGGTGTTTTTGGATCTTTACCTGATAAAAATGCTTTGGCATCCATCAGTAATGAAGAGGCATCGCAGGTAATTTCTTCTGATCATATTTTAATAGGAAAAATCTTTGCAGAAAACCGTACGAATATTCTTTGGGAAGAAGTTCCAGAGCATCTTAAAAACGCCCTGATTGCAACCGAAGATAAGCGTTTTTATACCCACAAAGGATATGACACAAAAAGTTATTTCCGTGTTTTCTTGAAAAGCATATTTTTTAGAGATTCTAGCAGCGGTGGAGGGAGTACGCTAACCCAACAATTGGTTAAAAATCTTTATGGTCGTAATGATTTCAGTTTTTTAAGTCTTCCTGTAAACAAAATAAAAGAGCTTATTATTGCCTCTAGAATTGAAACAATTTATACAAAAGAAGAACTCTTATTGTTGTACCTCAACTCTGTCCCTTTTGGAGAAAATGTTTATGGAGTGGAAGCAGCATCACGCCGTTATTTTAATAAATCGGCCAGTCAATTAAAGATAGAAGAGGCTGCTGTGTTGGTAGGTTTATTAAAAGCCAATACTTATTTCAACCCTNGGTTAAATCCCAAAAATTCTCTTAATCGTAGAAATTTGGTTTTGAATTTGATGGAAAAACAACATTATTTATCAGCCAAAGTAACTGATAGTCTGCAAAAATTACCAATCCAGTTAAATTATGAAAACGTTGATTTAAAAGCTACGGCAGGCTACTTTGTTTATCAGGTAAAGAAGAAAACATTGGAGCTGTTGGAAACTGTCAAAACTACTACAGGGAAAGAATATAATCTGGAAAAAGATGGACTAAAGATATATACTACGCTAAATATGCAAGTTCAAGAGTTGGCTTCTGATGCGATTAAAAAGCAGCTAACCAGTATGCAACAACTACTCGATAAAGAACTTAAAAACCATCAATTTAAAAAACAATGGTACGCTAAACAAAAGCGGCAAGCTATGGAGAACGACTTGCAAAAAAGAAATGTTGAGTTGCTTGATTGGAAAGGTATGCAAGCCAAAAATATCAGTAAGATTGACAGTTTATGGCATTATTATAAGATGTTAAATGCTGCGGTGCTGATTACCAATCCTAAAAACGGAGCAGTTATTAGCTGGATAGGGGGCAATCATTTCAGAACCCTTCCTTTTGACATGGTACTTTCGCATAGGCAAATTGCTTCAGCTTTTAAACCCGTTTTATATGCCACAGCGCTTGAAAATGGTTTTACACCTTGTACCTATCTTGAAAATGAAGAAAAAATATATCCGGAATTTGAGGATTGGGAACCAAAAAACTTTGACCATATTTCTACCCCTGATAACAATGTTGCATTATGGTATGCATTGTCCCATTCTATGAATCTACCAACAGTTGATTTATACTTTAAACTTGGCAGAGAAAACCTCCTCAACACTTGTAATAAGCTAAACTTTCCGCAAACTATAGATGATGCGCCATCTATTGCCCTTGGCACGCTAGATTTATCCCTTTCTGAGATTGTAAAAGCTTATGGTGCTTTCGCTAATGATGGTCAAACTAATGAGCTGTTAATGATTGATAAAATTACGGATGCTGCTGGTAACATCTTGTATATTTCAGATACTCCAGAACCTAAAGAAGTTTTTAGTATTGAAACCAGTCAGTTGATAACAGCCATTTTACAACAAGCAATTGATCAAGGCACCGGAACTAAAATACGCAATCAATATGGAATTAAGGCAGAACTTGCTGGTAAAACAGGAACCGCTCAAAACTATTCGGATGCTTGGTTTATTGCATATACGCCTGATTTGGTATTAGGTACTTGGGTAGGCGCCAGCACCCCAGATGTTCACTTTTACAGTGGTAAAGGTTCAGGATCATCTTTGGCATTGCCAATTGTTGCTCAAGTGCTAAAAGGAATTGAAAAGGACAATGTATTAAGAAAAAGGTATCTCACTTCATTTGCATTACCCGATGACCTTTATTCCTTTATGGAATGTGAACCTTATAGAGAAACCGGTATTGAAGGTTTATTCAATAGATTGTTTAATGGTGACCTTAATAAGGGGGCGGATAAAGATAAAAAAGATAAGAAGCCAGTAAAGAAATCATTCTTTGAAAAGCTCTTCAAAAAAAAGCAATAAGCAATATTTTCAATAATTACATACTATCTTTAAATAAAAATAAACAGATGAAATACAACATAAAAATAAACAACATAAAAACTGTTGATGAAATAAAAGATTACTGGACAACAGAAGATTGCGTTCAATTATTGGAAAAATTTAATTTTCCAGATGCGGGAACTGCCAAAAAAGACACTTTATATGAATTGTTGTTAATGGCAATTACCGATTTCGAACCCAAAGAAGCTGCTTTAATTGTGTTGGATCATAAATTAAGCGATTATTTATCCGAAGGACAAATTGATCAGATTTCAAACGATATGCTTATAGATACTGTATGTGAAGAATATCCTGAAATAGAACTTCAATATGCCTTGTTTAATTGCAATCAGTTGCTTTATAAAGCATTTAACGGAACATTTCCAAGCGCAAATGCTACATTGATTGATTGTTCGATCAAGCCGCATGATGCCAACTCCGATGTTATAATTACAAAAGAAATTTTGTTGAAATTATTTAACAATGGCCTTTCTGATCGAAATATTTTGAAAAGATTGTTCGGTACGCAGATGGAAGGAAATGCCAATTTCCCTGAAGCTGAAGGCATTGTTTGGGAATTAAAAACAGAAGACAATATCAATTTTAAGATTGCAACTTCAGAAAACCTTATAAAAGATGCAGATTTCCCGTCTCTTGAATTTGAAGGAGATTATGAAGTTCCGGTTGATAATGATTAAATAATAAAATTTTAAATGATTCTTAAAGCTTCTGAAATTTTCAGGAGCTTTTTTATTGACCAATAAAAAAGAAAAGCGTTCGCTTATTAACTAAAAGTAGTTAATAAGCTGATCAATTCATAACTTTCTATTAAGTGAAAACTCAAAATTTCTTCATTTTAATTTAACTACGCTAATTAAAACAATTGAGAGGGTTATAGTTTCGATATAAAAATATAAATGTATCAACCTGAAAAAATGATGATAGTCATTAATAAATAGCCGTAAAATGAGAGATATCATTTATTAAAGCCGTTAAGATTTCTAATTTTAATTCATATGATTTAGTACCATTAATTTAGAAACTAATGAAAACTATTCTACATGCCACCGATTTTTCAGAAAATGCAATTGCAGCATTAAAATACGCTGCTGAGTTAAGCATTAAAACAAAATCAAGTTTATATGTGGTTCATGTTTTTGATGTTTCAACATTGAGTTCTAATTTAAAAGGAACTCATCTGTTACCCTTTAAAGAAACTTTAAAACTAAAAAATACTAAACTCAAGGAATTTTGTGAAACGCATTTAGAAAATCGATTGGATGCTATTCAACTTAAAGCGGAAGCAATTGAAAATAATAATGTTGTAGCTGGAATTATTTCAAAAGCCGACGAATTGTATGCAACATTAATTGTGACTGGCATGCAAGGAAAAAGTGCAGTTAAAGAACTTTTAATGGGAAGTATCACCAAACGATTAATTGAAAAAGCATCGTGTCCAGTACTGGCAATTCCAATAAATGCCACATTAAATAAACTTGATACCATAGTTTATGCAACCGATTTTGAAGAAGAAGATATCAGCACAATTTTCAGGCTTTCTAAAATAGCTAAAGAATACAATGCAACCATTAAAATTGTACATATTTCTTCAAAGAAAGATACTGACGGGCATCAAGAAATGGAGTGGTTTAAAGAGCTTTTAAAACAAAAGGTGACTTATAAAAATTTAGAATTTGACCTGATATTTTCAGATGATACTTACACTATTCTTAAATTATACCTAGATGAAGTAAAACCAGATCTATTGGCGATGCTTGAACGAGCGCAAAAGGATTTACTCAAAAAAATATTCCATAGAGACATGGTTAAAAGAATGGAATCGGTGAGTGCTATTCCTTTAATAAGTTACAATGAAATCAATTATTAAAATAATGAAGTGTAGTTTGGTTTCCTATTGTAAAATTGATAAAAATATATTGATTTCAATTTATAATCTAAAATTAACATATTATGTATACTTCTGAATTTCATCCACTTCCAATAAAAACTTTTGAAACTTTAGCTTCCAATCATGATATGCATTGTGTTTCAATTTATCTTCCTATGCATAAAACCGGGAAGGAACAAAATGAACACTTAGCACAGGAAAATTTAAAAAAATGCATTAAAAATGTTCACAAAACCCTTAAAGAATATCTATTGCCTAAAGAAGAGATTATCAATTATTTGAAACCAGTTGAGGCGCTTATTACTAATATAGAATTATGGAGAAACCCTTCAAATGGTCTGGCAATTTTTTTAGACAATAAAGGGTTAAATTATTATACACTTCCTATTGAATTTGAAACTAAAATACAAGTAGCAAGTAATTTTTATTTAACGCCATTGTTGCCTTTATATGAAGATGATGAAAAGTATTATTTACTTGAATTAAGTCAGGATTATGTAAAATTATATGAAGCTTCAAAATTTGGATTGACCAATCTTCATATTAAAAGTTTAGCCCCCGACACTTTAGAAAAAGCAGTAGGGTTTGATTTTAAACAAAAAACGCTACAAGTTAGAAGTGGCCAGGATGCATTTGGTACTGGTGCTTTTCACGGACACGGAGAAGGTGCTGATGATAAGAAAAAAGAACTTTTTACTTTTTTAAGAGCTGTTGATAAAGGCGTAAAAAAAGCAATTAAAAATAGTAAAGCGCCTTTGGTTATTGCGAGTACAAACAGTCTTTTTAACAATTATAAAGAGGCAAATACCTATGCAAATCTTTATAATAAAAATTGTAAAGGTGATCCTGAATTTACGAATAAAACCAATCTGCATAAAGCTTCATGGGAATTGATAAAAACCTATTTTGGAGAAAATAAAAAAAAGCAATTAAATCAATTTCAGGAGCTTTACAGTACGCCTAAAATTTCATATCAGTTGAATGAAATTATACCAGCTGCAATTTCAGGTAAAATAGAGACTCTTTTTGTTGAAAAAAATAAAGATGCTTTTGGTATTTACAATCTAGAAAACGGAAAACTGATTCTTAACAAAAACAAAGCGATTGTAAACGCTTCGCTTACAAATTTAGCCGCTATACAAACTTTTATAAAAGGAGGAAAGGTTTATACACTTGATTCAGAGGAAATGCCAGCGCAAGGTGAACAATTAAATGCAATTTTTAGATACTGATTTTAAAAACAGTATTGAATTAAGTAATTCTTAAAAAAAATATATTGAAAATTGATGGAAATCATTTTACAACTTAATTAAACACATTAATTTAACCACATAATAATCATTAAATCATAATATTATGTCAGTTTTAAAAGTTATAGAAATTTTAGGGAATTCAAAAGTTAGTTTTGATGATGCTATACAAAATGTAATAAATGAAGCATCAAAATCAGTAAAAAACATTAAATCTGTTTATGTAAAAGATATGCAGGTAACTGCAAAAGAAAACAAAATAGATGAATATCGAGTAACCACAAAAGTTTGTTTTGGAATATTAGATGAGTAATTAGTTTGTTTATTTATTAATTATATTTGGTTGATAGGGGTATTCAAAAAAGTAAACTTGAGATACATCATGATTACTATTTGAATACCTCTATTTTTTTGAAGATTTTGCAATAAAAAAATTAAACTTGTGATGAAGCAAACTGGTTGCCAGTACTCTATGAATCTATAACACTCTATATTCACTCTGGGCTTTAGCATCCATAGATTGGCCAATAGTTAAGCCAATTAACATTCCAATAAACATCCCCAAAGATATACCTAAAGATCGCTCAAAACTAGACAAAACAACCACTCCGAAAAGAATTCCGTAAGAAGACCCTAAACCTATACCCAATTTGGTATAATAACCTTTTGGAGTTAAAGAAAATGTATCTTTTAAATACTTTTCAAATTTATTGAGTGCTTTCTTAAAGTATTTTTTTCTGTTCTCAGGATTTGATTCTAAATTAAAGCTATCAAGTTCAGTTTCTATAGATTTAATTTCATCTTTTGTGAACTCTCTAATTTTTAATTCGCTTAGAATATGAAGGAATTCTTCATAAACCTTAATTTCATACTTTTTAGTAGTTTCGCTTTTTAAACTTTCAAAAAAGGTATAAGCTTCTTGTAATGTCATAATATTTGATGTTTTCTTAGTTAGTGGTTCAAAGCAATAATTATTACATGTAAAATTTATTTTTTTACAAAAGTATATACAATGTCTTATAAATACAATCTCTTGAAAAGTGCTTAATTGTTTAAACTTTCTATATCATCCATCAACTCTTCCAGTTTTTTGAATACTCTTCCGTAAACAATATTTAAATCCCATTCATAAATTCTACCACCAAAAAATGCCAGTAAGCCTAAAATAAATAATACTATAACGATTCCTATTAATGGAATTCCATATACCAAATAAATATCTGGAAAACCTATAAGAATTTCATACACAAGTCTTTTGCCTAAAAAGATGCCCTCTGCGTCTTTAAACCAAAAACCTATAATTAATGATGTAAATATAATTGGGTACAAAAATGCAGACATTTTCTTATTGATAGCTACTTGCTCATTTATCCATTGGTTAAATGTCTTGAGATATTCATAACTACTGACACCCTTATCTATAACCTCTAAATCATTCAATAACCTCTTATTAATAACAACAAGTACCGTAAGGGTTATGAAAAAAATAATACCCGTTATAGGTATTCCTACAAAAAATGATACAATTAAAAAAATTACTGAGAATACAACAATAGCAATCAAATTTATGCGAAACATTTTTTTAAATTTATCTATAATATGAATAGATTTTTGGTTGTATAGGTTGTTTATTTTTGGAGCAACTAAAGCATCACTTTTTAGAAAACCTTCTTTCCATATATTTTCAATTGATTTTTCCATCTAATATTTTTTTTAATCTCATTTTAATTCTTTTAACACGTACACCTATATTATTGAAATTTGTTCCCATAATATCAGCGATTTCCTTATATGATTTTTCTTCTAAATAAAGCATAATTATGGCTCTATCTATTTCTGAAAGTTTTCTAATTGCAGCATATAACAGATTTAAAGATTCATCTGAAAATGCATAACTGCCTTCAGTTTCTTCAGCAGGCAAAGAGTCAGATACAAAATGCTGACCATTATTTTTCTTTTTCTTAAGTAAGGTCAAACAAACGTTTAATGAAATTCGGTAAACCCAGGTACTCCATTCCGATTCCTCACGGAAATTATCTTTACTCCTCCATATCTGTAAGCATACCTCCTGATAATAATCTTCAAAATCCTCTTGTGAATTCGTATAAGCCCTACATAACTTTATAATTATTCCAGCAAACGGTAAAATTGATGTTTTATAAAAATCGTTACTCAATATTGTTTTTTTTAGTTAGTGGTGTAAATTAGAAATTATTACACACAAATGAAATATTTTTTAAAAAGCTTATGCTGTGGAGGTGTATGAAGCACTATTGTTAATGTATATTGGGACAAACCAAGGGAACGGTTAGTATAAACTTTGTCAATGACACTTACAAGTTGTGACACCTCTAAGTAACTTTTTGGTAAAAATAGTACATAATTTTAGTTAAAAATAGTACAATTTTTTACTAAATAATGTAGATAATTTTTATGAATTATGTAGTATAATTACAAGATATAGAATTTGTGCAAAAAGCTCTAAGTACGCTATAAAGATACGAAAATATCTATAATACTAATTTTAAACGGGTAAAATAAAATATTATAGATGATTCAAAAGATATTATAGCATAGATCATTTATTCACTTTTAATACTTGTAAACGGGCTCGTTTAAAAATATAAAAAACCAATAGTACTCTAAAAAAGTAGTATTGGTTTTTTACAAAAGTAAATAGTTGTTATTTAGTATTTTAAAGTGCGCACGACTGGATTCGAACCAGCACATTCTAAGCGAACACCAGCCCCTCAAGCTGGCGCGTCTACCAATTCCGCCACGTGCGCAATAAAGTGTAAAAAAAAAGTTAAGCGCATTGCTTAACTTTTTTAGTGACCGGGCTGGGGCTCGAACCCAGGACCACCTCCTTAAAAGGGAGGTGCTCTACCAACTGAGCTACCAGGTCATTGTTCCTTTCCCAATTGCGAGTGCAAATATACTATCTAAAGTTTAGAATACAAGTTTTTTTATGTAGTTTTTTGTCCGATATTTGCTAGCTAATTAAGAATCAAAAAAATAACACGCATGAAAATTGTATTATTAGGTTATATGGCAAGCGGAAAATCAGCGGTAGGAAGATTATTAGCCAAAACTAAAAATTTGAATTTTATTGATTTAGACAATTATATTGAACAAAAAGAAAATAATTCAATTTCAGCAATATTTTCAAAAGAAGGAGAAATTTATTTCAGAAAAAAAGAGGGAGCATATTTAAAAGAAATTTTGAATTTAGATGAAGATTGTATTATTTCTTTAGGAGGAGGAACCCCTTGTTATGGCAATAATATGCAATTAATAGAGGAAAAATCAGCTTCATTTTATTTAAAAGCATCTATTGCAACAATTTTTAATCGATTAAAAAACGAAACTTCTCAAAGACCATTGGTAGCAACTATTGGTGAAGCCAATCTACAAGAATACATTGCAAAACATTTATTTGAAAGAAATTTGTTTTATCAAAAAGCAACATATACTATTTCAGTAAATGACAAAACAATTGAAGAAATTACCAATGAAATTACCCTAAAACTGCGTATGAGTTATTAGGTTCAAAAACTACAGCAACATGTTCATTCATAGAAGTTGAAAGAGAAATTCCTTTAAAATCAGCTTTAACAGGATATTTTTTATGATTTCTATTGATTAATACCGCTGTTTTAAATCGTTTTAATGGTACTTCTAAAAAATGTCTAATACCATAAATTAAAGTAGAACCAGAATTTAAAACATCATCAACCAAAACTACAGATTTACTTTTGTAACTTGCTGACGGAATATCAGTTGTGATTTGGTTTCTTGGATTTTTCTTATCAATTTTAACCTCACATAAAACAACTTTAATTTCAGAAATTTCAGTCAAAATTTTAGCCAAATTTTGAGCAAAAATAAATCCATTTCCATTTATTCCTGCAATAATAATTTCTTTTTCATTGCTATTGCTTTCATAGATTTGATAGGCGATTCTTCTTGTTTTATTTTGAACTTGCTCGTTTGTTAAAATAATTGAACTTTCCATTTATTTATTTTTTTTCAAAGATAAAAAACAATTCATTACCATTTCTTGGTTTTATAGAATTATAGCATCTTTCTAAGGTGATAATGTTAAATTTTTCAGCAAACAAGTTCAAATATTCATTTGAACTTCCACCAAAAGGAGGCCCTTCTTCTGTTAATTCAAAATCAAAAAGCAATCCAACTAACTTCCCTTTTTGAACTAATAAATCACTCATTTTAGAAACATAATCCTTTCTAAGAGTAGGAGATAGGGCACAAAAAAATGTTTGTTCTATAATTAAATCGTAAGTTCCATAATGGTCGAAAAAATCAGTTTGAATTAACTTTTCCTGTGGGAAATCAGGAATCCTATCCAATATATTTTTTAAAGGTTGTGCTGAAATATCAATCACAGTTACATCAATAAATCCGGATTTGTGCAAATATTCAACTTCATAGCCATTGCCTGCACCAGGTAATAAAATTTTTAATTCCTTATTTGTAAGTTGATCAATGTATGTTTTAATAGGAGTAGAAACAGCGCCAATATCCCAACCTGTTTGGTTTTCTTGGTATTTTACATCCCAATATTTTTTGTCAAATTTAGTCTTCATCGGTATAATCTTCAATTTCTCTTCTGTCTTTTTTAGTGGGTCTTCCAGCTCCTTTTTTTCGATAATAATCTTTTGAATATTTAAGCAATTCTAATTTTTCAAAAACTTCCGGCGGTGTAATATCTTTTCTGTAAAGATCTACCAATTTAGCCCCTACGCGACTTGAAGGAATATCTAACACTTCAATTTCATAGTTAATCTGGTCCTTTCTAACAGTAATTTTATCGCCATTAAAGACCGTTTTAGAAGCTTTAATACTATCGCCATGTATTTTGGCATGTCCCTTTTTACAAGCTTCGGTTGCAATGTTTCTTGTTTTAAAAAAACGAATGCACCACAAATATTTATCAATTCTCATATAATAAAGTTAAATTTAACTTTTAGCTTTTAACAAAGGTAGTAAAATACTATCTTGCGCCCTTTAAAAATAAACTCAATGAAAATAAAAAATATTATATTTATACTTACTTTAGGATTGATTATTACTGCCTGTAATAAAGATGATAAAGATAATTTTAATGCTACCGAGCAAGCTGTTATAGATGATGAAGCTTTGGTTGAATACCTTCAAACACATTATTTAAATAATGAAGATGGCGGTATTTGGACTATTGATGCAAATCAGACACCATTAATGGATCAGGTTGATGTTCAAAATATTACTGAAAATGACATTGCTTATAAATTGTATTATTTAGTTGAAAAAGTAGGTGTTGGTATTGCGCCAACCAGATCAGACTCTGTATTAACAACCTATACAGGTATGACGTTGGATAGTATTGTTTTTGATTCAAGGAAATCTATTATATGGTTGCCGCTAACAGGTGTTATTACTGGTTGGAGTTATGGTTTTACAAAATACAATGGTGGGACTAAAATAATAAATCCAGATGAGTCTTTTAATTATATAGATTATGGACAAGGTATTTTGTTTATCCCTTCAGGTTTAGCCTATGGAAATACTGGTTCTGCTAGTATCCCACCTAATACACCACTTATTTTTCAAATTACTTTACAAGACGTTAATTTAGCTGACCATGACAATGATAGTATTTTGTCTAGTAAAGAGAATTATGATGGTGACACCAATGTTAAAAATGACGATACTGATAAAGATGGTATTCCAGATTATTTAGATCCTGATGATGACGGTGATGGGGTTTTAACCAAAAATGAAGATGCCAACGGAGATGGAAATCCGTTAAATGATGATACAGATGGGGATGGTATTCCAGATTATTTGGATGCAGATACAAAATAAAATTTTGAAAAAAAAATAAGTAAAAAGAGCTTCTCAATTGAGAGGCTCTTTTTACTTAGTATTATAAGTTTTTATGATTTCTCCAACCTGAACCACTTCCTTTTTCTCTCTTATCTCCTCCAAGCGTAAAAGGTTTGATTTGTATACCTATCATTAATTGGCTAGGATTGTATTCAGTTAAGTCACCTAAATTAACGCCATATCCATTGTAGGTCTTAATCATATCAAGCCGTTGTGATTCTACGGTTGTTAATCCATACTGGTACCTGAAATCAACACCAACAATTCCAAAATCTAAAAGGATTCCAACACTTATACTCGTTGAACTCGTTTTATACGTAAAACCATCGGAGTAAGGAGTCACTTGCCAACCTTCTAAATTCATATCAGAAATAAAGCTAAAAACAGGACCTGCAAATATATAAACAGGCTTATAAATCTTATATCCAAAAAGTAATGGAACATCAATTTGTTGTGCTGTCCATTTAGCTGATTTTGTAGGAAAAGGGTAACTATTTTTAAATGAAACATAGTTAACTTCTGGTCTAATAAAAAATTTCTCAAAATTGACACTAAAGAAAATCCCAAACTGAGTACCAATTTCATTTTCAGCGGAATAATATTCTTTATCATCAAGAGAGTAAAAATCTCCAATGTTATTATAATTAACACCTCCCTTAAGACCTATGCCAAGTGTTTGTGCAAAATTAAAAGAAAAGGAACATAAAAAAAGAACTATAAGTATGGGGTTTTTAGTCATAGTTTACAAAATTGAGTTGTATTTTTTTTAATAAATATATAAATTTTAAATTAAAAAAGATACCTTATTTTGTAACTACACTATTTTTTATTTATTTAGTCTATAAGAAAGGCTTAGCATAAATTGATTTGGTCTGGTATCTAAAGTATATTCTTTATTGGTTGCATCATCAATAAAAGAGGCCTCATTTTGACTAAATCCACGGTCGTAAATTAAATCTATTCCAACTCTTCCGATAATAATTGCAACACCAACATTTACACCTACTGTAATATCACTTTCAATGTCTTCAAAGCTTAAACCTTCCATATTACTATCAATAACATATTTAAACGCTGGCCCCAAAACAATACTGATTGGTTTAATAATTTTAATACCAACCAATACAGGTAAATCTAAGGTTGATAATTTAAAATTTTCAGAAGATGAATCAGCATCTAAATTATAACCACTTGAAGTTTGAGTATACACTAATTTAGGTCTGATATAAACCAAACCTAAATTTATATTTCCATAAATACCTGCATTGAAACCAACACCACCTTCACCTTTATTATCAATAACACCTGTAACATCTTCAACTAATTCACCGTTTGATGCATATATTAAACTTCCTGTTAAACCCCATCCAGTTTTTTGTGCATTAACACTAAATACAGTCGCTAAAAATAACAGTGCGCCTAGTAAAATTTGTTTTTTCATAATTATAATGTTTCGTTGTTTTTAAATATAACGAAAACAAGAAACAATTATTTTCTTGAAATCACCTTTTGAACAGCTTTAACAATTGCTTTATCGTTTAAGTTGTATTTTTCCATTAATTGGGCTGGCGTTCCAGATTCCCCAAAACTATCATTTACAGCTACAAATTCTTGTGGAACTAATTTGTTTTGAACCAATAATCTTGAAACACTTTCACCTAAACCGCCAATAATATTGTGTTCTTCAGCAGTTACAATACAACCTGTTTTTGAAACCGATTTTAAAATAGCCTCATCATCTAAAGGTTTTATCGTGTGAATATTAATCACTTCAGCACTAATTCCCATTGCTTCTAATTGCTCTGAAGCTTGTAAAGCTTCCCAAACCAAATGTCCGGTTGCTACAATAGTAACATCGGTTCCTTCAGTTAATTGAATGGCTTTTCCAATTTCAAATTTTTCATTCTCAGGCATAAAAACTGGTACAACTGGACGACCGAAACGCAAATAAACAGGGCCTTTGTAATCTGCAATTGCAATAGTTGCAGCTTTAGTTTGGTTGTAATCGCACGTATTAATTACAGTCATTCCAGGCAACATTTTCATCAAACCAATGTCTTCTAAAATTTGATGTGTTGCACCATCTTCACCCAAGGTTAAACCAGCGTGTGATGCACATATTTTTACATTTTTATCAGAATAAGCTACCGACTGACGAATTTGATCGTAAACTCTACCTGTTGAAAAATTGGCAAAAGTTCCAGTAAACGGAATTTTTCCACCAATTGTAAGTCCTGCTGCAATACCAATCATATTTGCTTCAGCAATTCCAATTTGAAAAAAACGCTCAGGATTTTCTTCAATAAATTTTTCCATTTTTAAAGAACCTATTAAATCAGCACACAATGCAACTACATTGGGATTTGTTCTTCCTAATTCTGCCAATCCAGCTCCAAATCCTGATCGGGTATCTTTTTGTTCTGTAAATGTGTATTTTTTCATTCTGATTATTTAATTAAAAGGTCAAAAATAATGATATTAAATGATATCAAATTCAAATTTCATCAATTCTTCATATAATTTATGAACAGGAAGCCCCATAACATTAAAATAGCTACCTTCTAGCTTTGTAACTCCTATAAAACCTATCCATTCCTGAATACCGTAGGCACCAGCTTTGTCAAAAGGTTTATATTTTTCAACATAAAAAGTTATTTCTTCATCAGTCAATTCTTTGAAATAAACAGTTGTAACGTCAAAAAATATTTTTTGCCTGTGTTTTGATTTTAAACAAATCGAAGTTATAACCTTATGACTATTTCCTGATAATTCTTGTAACATACTTGCTGCGTGAAGCTCATTTTTCGGCTTTTCTAAAGCTTTATCATTTATCCAAACAATAGTATCGGAAGTAATAACCAAATCGTTTTCATTTAACTCATTATCAAAAGCTTTTGCTTTTAATTCAGCTAAATAATTGGTGATTTCTTCCTGTTTTAAATTTAAAGAATACACTTCTTCAATTGGTTTTATCTGAATTTTAAACTCAATTCCTAATCCTTTGAATAATTCTTGTCTTCTTGGAGAGCCAGAAGCAAGTATGATGTTGATATTTTTATATTTTTCTAAAAGCATTTTTCTAAAAGATTGAAAAGATGAGCATTGAACTAATTCCCAAAAGCATAATTATTTTTAACATACTACTTAATCTATGCAGTTCATTTTTTTTCTTGGTTACATTTAATTTTAAGGCTACATAAATCAATGGAACTAAAGTGAAAAGCAGCAAATACAATACTGTTATTTTATATTGGATACTGAAGTTAATAATAATATAAAATAACAAAGCTATAGGAATTACACACAAAAACGAAGCTAATTTTTGTGCTCGAATTCTTCCAATTAAAATTGGTAATGTATTCATATTTAAGTGGTAATCACCATTTACATCTTGTATGTCTTTAATTATTTCCCTGATTAAATTTAAACTAAAAGCAAAAAGAATTAACACTTTTATAATGCCAATAACCAAATTTTTATTGCTGTTTTTTACTGAAAAATCAAGATCAAAAAAAGGTAAAATTAAAACACAGATAGCAATTAAAAAAGACACTACAATGTTACCAATAATGGGCAAAGATTTCAATTTTTTGGAATAATAATAGAGTAGTAGTACAGTAGTAATAAAAATGAATGAATAAGATGGATTTCCAATATTTAAACACAATGCAATTCCTAAAATTAATCCTAAAGCGTTTGTTATTTTGTACCATTGTTTGGCAGTTTCAATAGTAATTATTTGATCTACAACAACTTTATTAGGTTTGTTTATTGCATCTGATTTTATATCGTAAATATCATTGATAATATTTCCAGCAGCTGTTATAAAAAGAACTGATAGTAAAAGAATGATAAATTGAGTGAGGGTAAGTTTGGTTGTTATATTTAATGAACTAAAAAGAAAAAGTTTAAAACTTAAAAAAACATATACAATTAGCAACAAATTTTTCCATCTAATTAACTTTAAATAGGTTACTAAAATCATTTTTATTAATTAAAATCCTTCTTGATTCGTGCTAAATCAATTTTATTGTCTCTGTCTTTTATTACTTCACGCTTGTCGTAATTTTTCTTTCCTTTACAAAGCGCAATTTCCAATTTAGCCCAACCTTTATCAGTTAAAAATAGTTTCAAGGGCACAATAGTTAAGCCAACATTTTGAACTTCCTTTTGCAATTTTTTTAATTCACCTTTATTCAATAGTAATTTTCGTTCACTTTTTGGATTGTGATTATAGGAATGCCCATATAAATATTCTTCAATAAACATATTAATAGCAAACAATTCACCTTTTTCATTAAACTCACAAAAACTTTCTGTAATACGGGCTTTACTTTCACGAATGGATTTTATTTCAGTTCCTGTAAGCTGAATTCCTGCAATATATTTATCTAAAATCTCGTATTCAAAACGAGCTTTTTTATTTTTTATGTTGATTTTCTTCTGCATATATTTAGCAAATGTACTATATTTTAAAATTAAAATTACTTTTAAAATAGTGTTTTACAAACTGAAATCCTGAATTATAAAAAATAAAAAAACTCAAACTTATTAAAGTTTGAGTTTTTTATGTTTTTGAGTTTCTATTATTCTTTCCCAACAATATCAGGCATTATAGATGTGTAGTTTTTTACTGCTTCAAGCTGAATATCTTTATAAAATAAATCGATATTATTGTGATTAAGATTATACAATTTCTCATTTTTATTAGAAGTATGTATATAATTTTCTAATGTAATTTCTAGATTGCCCGAATTTTCAGTTGCATCAAGCGCAGGTATTTCAATTGGATTTTTATGCTTGTTATGATTTTGTTTCTCAAAATCGGTTGCAAATAAACTTGATGTTCCAATTAAAAAGGCGATTGCTAATATTCTTTCTTTTTTCATGATAATAATATTTTAATATTATAAAGATACAACAAGGATAGGGACGAATCAACTACATTATGATGTAGTATTGATTATTTAAATATGTATTTCAATTTTAGTTTTTAATGGGGAAGTTCATTTCAAAATAAACTTTACTGTCTTTTATTAATTTGTAAAACTTATATTGAATAAAGCTATCTAAAAATTTTCGAATTATTTTTTGAAAATAAATTCTGCTAAACACTCATTTTAATTTTTAGATAGCCTCTTCATAAGGGGTAGATTACTCCTTATTGATGCGCAATGGTAAAGTGAAAATTCTGTTTACCTCACCAGGTGTTTGAATCATTTTATGATTCATATATTTTGAAACATATTTCAATACTTCTTTATCTGTTGAATCTACTTTTAAAACAACAATATCTCCTGCTGAGCTAAATGTAAACAATATATTAACAATAGTGTCTTCATCTAAATAAAATTCAGGTGTTTCAAATAAATCTGCCACTTGTACTCTAATTTCTTTTACTGGTATGTCTGGTACTATTTCAGTTGCAAATAAACTTGTTGTTGCAATTAGTAAAGCGATCGATAATACTTTTAAATTTTTCATAATAAATAAATTTTGAATTAATCTTTTTTGTTTTTAAATTTAGTGTACTTTTTTTATAGCTATATAAAATATTTTAATTAAGGTAAATTTACGTTTAGAATTGTGTGAACGCAACTACATAAATATGTAGTTTTAAATTAAATAGCGTTGAATCAAAACTTTTACGATTATAGTTTATTTAAAAAATACTATCTTTCATTTGGAGTTTAAAATTTAAGCACATGTTATTTAGAAGAAATATCAATTTGATACTTTTAATGTTATTGGGTATTTTAGGGAATATAAATGCGCAAGAATATAGTACAATTGAAAATGTTACTATAAATACAAATTTACAAAATCACAATATTACAAGCATTACTCAAGACTCAAATGGATTTTTATGGTTTGGTACAAATTTAGGTTTGTATAAATACGATGGCTATCATTTTACCCCCTTCAATATAAATACAATACCTTCATTGTTAGATAATAATATAACAACACTTTTAATTAAGGGAGATAATTTATGGGTGGGGTCAAAAGGTGGAATTAATATTATAAACCTTGTAACTAAAGATAATATTGGCTTTAAAAATAATCATAATGTTGAAAGTAGTATTGCATCAAATTATGTAACTAAGATATTTAAAGACCAAAGCAACACCATTTGGGTTGGGTATAACACAAATAAGTTAAGTAAATACTTAGGAAACGAAAAATTTCAAAACTTCACCCTTAAAAATTTTAGTGAATTTTGTACGGTAAGTGATATTATTGAATTATCTGAAGGAAAATTAATACTTAAGATAATTGATGGAAGACCATTGTTAAAAAAAACAATTTTAACGCAACAAATAGGTAATGAATTTGTACAAAAGAACATTAATAATAATAAAGAAATTGTACAATTAGCTTATAAATCAGAAAATATTGCATATTTATTGGTTGAAGATGAAGTTTACTTTTTTGATGAAGCAATAAACAGGTTTAAAAAATCCAATTATAAAATAAATACGCTAAATTATGATTATTATGGATTGTCATATACTGATAGTACAAATAATGTATTTTTTGGTACTGATAACGGTAGTTTTAAACGTGTAACAATTAATAACGGTATTTCAATTGAAGAAATTAGTTTAGGGAATCCGGAATTACGTATAAGTTCTTTTTTTGTTGATCAAACAAACTTACTTTGGGTTGGAACAACCAACGGATTATATAAGTTAAGAAAGCAGCATTTTTTATTTAATCGTTATTTGTTTAATAGTCAAAGTCCTGTTAAAATGAGGTCTATAATTCAAGACCAAAAAGGCGATATTTATGCAGTTGGTTTAGATGGTTTATTTAAATATAATGAAACTAAAAAGGAATTTATTGAAAAAAAATGGATTGATTATGTTGATTCGGCACCGTATGCACTTATTGAATACGATTCAAATAATTTATTAGTAGGAACACAAGGGAATGGATTGGCAATTTACAATAAAACTTCAAATGTGTACAAGCCTTTTGCTGCCATAAACAATTCACTACCACCAAACAGTCATGTTTTAAAATTATTTAAAGATGAAAACAAAATCATATGGATTGGAACATCAGATGGTTTAGCATATTTCAATGAAAAGGAAAATAAATTTTACAAAGTTGAAGATACCAATTTAGATTATCTAAAAAATGATTTAATATATGACATAAAACAGCTTAAAAAAAATGAATTTTGGATAGGCTCTAGCACAGGTTTGTATCATTTAAAAGTCAATTATCTTGAAATTCCTTTAAAAATTGAAATTTTAAAAGTGTCTAATATTCCTTATGAAATTAGATGTATATTAAATNGCAACGAANATTTGTGGCTAGCNACTCAAAAAGATGGGTTGTTAAAATACAATTTAAACACNAAAAAAGTAANNNTNTTTGATGAATCTAANGGGCTAAGTAATAACACTGTATATTCAATACTNNANGGTGTTAATAATGAATTGTGGATTGGNACTCTAAATGGTTTGTCTAGATTTGATACCATTACCAAACAGTTTATTAACTTTTTTGATTATGACGGTTTGGCAGGGAATGAATTCAATTCATCTTCCCA
>BS_KBA_SWE02_21mDRAFT_10000247_pt1 | contig 19507 bp, 17 predicted proteins | sample BalSeasSWE02_21m_FD_9196 | JGI IMG/M metagenome (IMG submission 9196)
CTTAGGTATCGATAAAGTAATGAAGCAAATGGAAAGCAAACCTCAAAATTAGGATTTAGTCGGAGGTTCTATTACTTCTGTAAAATTACTGAAGTAGTATTTGCAGAAAAGGGGTCAAGTCTGCTCTTGACTCACCTTCATGAAAAGAGGTGACAAAAGACGATAATCTTTTCTTTTACTGAAAATCAGACTGGAGTAACGGGAGTGAATTAATTTGACTTCGTAACTTTATTGAACTGGTTGACTGAAAGATTTTGCCTCTACATGTTTTGCCTGAGACCGTGTGTGAGATTCGATAGCTTTCTTTCTTTGGCGGTGTGGTTTCTCTGCCGTGGTCATGCTTTGGGCCTCACCGTGAATTTGGGTTTGGCATGGAGTTAAGGAAATACAGGCGATCATTAAACCCGATAACAGACTTAAATCAGAAATCAAATGGGATGTCAATATTTTATGGAGAGAATTGTCAATCGGAACTGGTGGTGGAACATCGTCTCGAATGTTTCGAATGAATTCCTTGCGAGTTGACTCAGGCCAGAATGTGATCCGCGGCCCTGTACCCCGTCCTGAGGCTTACCTCCATGCTCGCCCGGTGTAAGCCGTCCCCGGCGACGGCCAGGTCCCGGAACCGGGATTCCAGCTCATTGCGCATGGCTTTTTGTGCTTTCAGCGTTCCCGGCGGAAGCTGAACCCCCGCATGGGACCAGCGGAATACGCGGGTGAATAAAACCTTTTCGGAAAGTCCCGGCCAGAGCGAAGCCATTTCCGTCAAAGCCGTTCGGGCAACCACCGAATCCGGTTCCCGCAGAAGGCGCTCGCTCATATGCTGTGTGAGGATGGCTGTTGCAAGCCCCCTTCCCTTCGGTATGCGGTCTTCTCCTTTGTACCGGTCGAGAACCACGGTGGCCAGGGCCTGGAATTCTTTTCGTGTAAAGGTGTTCATCATGGAGTTGTCCGGGCACGGTTTCGACAGCGCAACGGCCACCACAATGGAAGGGGTATAGTGGACGCGCTCAAGACCGTTGCTCAGGGATGGCGGGAAATCAGCAAACAGCTTCGGAATTGCGGGTGCGGGAACGGCGAAGATGATTTTGTCAAATGCGTGGGATGTGGGCGTCTTGCCTCCCGTCTCAACGTGAAAAACCCCTTTTTCCTTTCCAGGAGGAATGGGGGACGGTCATAGGAAAATAAGTAATGTGACATCACAAAAATAGGGGTCTGCTGTTTTGTCCTGAAATGATGGTTGAAATTTATGAGAAACCCTTTGAGAATACTATCCCGGCGCATGGTATACGGTAATGAAGAGGGGCACAGGGAAGCGTTTGAGGGCTACATCAACCCCGCGACGGATTTGTCATTGGAAGGCTGGTCTCGGTGGTCGTAATCGACTATAATGGGAATGAGGGGATTGCTCTGAAGGCAAGATGGAACGTAGGAGGGAGAACATGTACCTAAAGATCTTGGAGGATAGGCCACCCTGGGAATGGCCTCAATGCAGGTTGGGGGACGGTCATGAATAAATAACCAACTCAGCACCTTCACCATGTCAACTTATTTATTTTCCTATGACCGTCCCCCAGCCTCAACAACATCCGAAATAAAATAATAAAAAGTTAAGATGCGACCCCTCACTTTCTTTTGCTGCGGCGATGCCATCCAGGTTGTGGTGAATGCCTGAAGCATGAAGATCCATGATGAATCTTCATGCTTAACGCCCAACCCACGATCTATTAGTCAGCAAAACCATAAGACGTTAGAATTTCATTCACCTTGTTGTATGTTTCAAAGATCAACGCGCCGCAAATTTGTTTGCCGGCCGAAGTGCCCACCAGATCTCCTGCAATATCCTTGCATCTTGTGCCCTTATAACTTGACGCGGTTTTTTGTCGAAACCATTCTCCCAAATCCTGAAGCATCGGAAGTAATTTTTCAGATTCGACTTCGTTTTCTGACCCTTTGCCCCCATGCCAGGCAAGCACACTGGCCGCGCTTGTCATAACCCCGCACGTTTCATTGAAAAATCCGCAACCGTCCCCCAGGCCGGACATGGCGCGGACCAGACCGGGATTTTCATGATCCTCTGCTTCCAGAGCGAGACTCATCATAATTTGACTGCAATTGTATTTGCTTTCAGCCAATTGGATCATTCGGTTGATGATTTCGTTACTGGATCGCTTTAATTTTTTTGCTGGCTTTTTGGCATAGAACTCCGCGCTCCAGACGTTTCCCACCGCATTCAGTGTCATCTGATGGATCATATTTTCATGGTTTTCTAATGGGTGCCCTTCGATCATTTCTTTCAGGCCGGGGATTTCCTCTGTTTCAAAAAACGCTTTGATCTGAGAGGCGTCATAGACAATCCGGTTTCTAACTTCCACGTTATTCAAGCCTGTCTCGCGAAGTCCGGCCAGATAGTCTTCTTCGCTGATGGCGCCGCCCACGCATGCAGAATAGATCTGATCGTTTTGGCGCAACCAGTCCGGCAGATTTTTGGCCACAATATCCGACACCAGCATTTGCCCGCCGGGTTTGAGCACCCGCTGGATTTCCGAAAAAACACGTTTTTTTTCAGGTGAAAGATTGATCACGCAATTGGAAATCACCCACTCAACAGATGATGATTCAACGGGCAGATTCTCAATCAGCCCGTACCGTACTTCCACGTTGGTCAAACCCTCCGCCCTGACATTCTCTCTTGCTTTTGCGATCATGGCCTCGGTCATATCCACGCCGATCACCCGCCCGGTCGGCCCGACTTTTTTTGCTGCCAGAATCAGGTCAAACCCAGCGCCGCTGCCGAGATCCAGAACCGTATCGCCTTCCTTGACGCCGCTGAATGCCAAGGGATTGCCGCAGCCGAAAGAACTGGCAGCGGCATCGGAATTCAGCGCAAGGATATCCGACTTTTCATACCCCGCCATACCGATAATGGAACCTTTTTCTTTTTGGGGCGAGCAACCGCAGCCGCAACCACCGGCGGTTGAACTGATTGCTTTTCCATAAGCCGTTGAAACCATTTCCCGAATTTGTTCATTCTGATTCATTTTCATTCTCCTTAGAATTTTGGGTTATTTTTTTTTATTATAATTCCAGAGACGCCACTTGTAAGGGATCAGCATCGGCACGTTGCGCTGGTAGTTTCGATACGCATCTCCAAAGGAAGCGATCAGGTCTTTTTCTTCCAGAAAAGCGCCGACGATAATCCATGAGGTCCAGAGCCCGTTAAAAAGCAACCGGTCCGTGGTCACGGAGACCTGCGCCCATATCATCAGAATACTGAAGAAATATAACGGATGCCGGACCCAGCGGTAAGCCCCGCGCACTGTAAAGATGGGCTCCTTTGCGGTCTTGCCCTTTAAACGGGTGACAATCTCCCGGATGCCTAACGGGTCAAAAGGCCGTAAGGATCGGAAGGTGACATAGAAACCGGTAATGGAGAGGAAAAACAAAGCGCGCATGAGAAAGTAAGCTGCTCCATCCAGGTCAACCTGGATGGCGGTCGATTTTTGCCAGAAAAGCATGAGTATCAATAAAAACACTCCGGAAAAAATTGAAAAGAACGCGCCGAGGTAATCCTGAGGAATAAAACCGGACAACCATTTACGAAACCCTTTGCGAAGCATCAGGCTGTGTTGAAGGAAAAAGAGAAAACAAAGCAGGGTGTTGATATAAAGATTCGCTGGTTCATTAAAGCCCAAATTCATCTTACTCGGCAATCCGGTATAAAGGAAAACACCGAAAAGAATCAGGGAAACGCCTCCCAATAAACCGGAAAGCGCCATCACCCCATAAGAGGGGATGCAGACTTTTGACATGCATGAAGTATTGGCTGAAATCTGATTTTCAATTTTCATTGCTCACTCCTTACTTTAGTGTAAACATGCACATTTATGCATATATATGGTTAAAAAATTTTCGCCGTTACTTAGAACAGCAATCAGGCGAGCAGCACACCGAAATACTTTTCTTGATTTGCGCCAGAAACTTTTCCAGTTTGTCAATAAATGCCTGGGCGTTAATGCTGTAATACATGTGCCGGGTTTCCTTTTCACAGCACAGCATACCGACCTCTTGCATTTGATTCAGATGCCGTGAAATAACCGACCGGTCCTGAGGCATATTTTCAGTGATGGAGCCGATGTCAGACCGTCCGTTCATCAACAGATAAGATAAAATCTGAATACGGACCGGTTCACCCAGGGTTTTAAAAAACCGGGCGTCATAGGCTTCGGAAAACTCTTTCAGAACTTCATCTCTTGTTTTTATGTGTGTTTGTATTTCCATGATTACGATTATTAATGCACACTAATGCACATGTCAAGAAAAAAATGCACATTTCTTAAACAGCTATTCCTCGAATCTTTCCCATAAAAATTCCGGATGGTACATGAAACGCTTGTTAATCATCAATATATTGTCTAAACAGGTATATATACGTTTCAGAATATTTACTGCTTTCATAATATTCTGACAACCGGTTTCAGTGAAACAGGCCTTTTCGGTTTTTAGAAGTATTCAGGACGCGTAGGAGACGGGATGATCCGTCCCTCAGTGTACCCCGATGTTTGGTACTTTAGCTTTATGATGCATTCGAAAATGGCGACCTGTCATTTATAAACAGGAAAAAATAGAATCCGGCCATGTCCTATATCAGGGGGTATCCGACCCGAAAAAAGACTGATATGGCATTCCGAACATCTCGGCGGCGTTTTTCCCGGCAATTCTTTCTTTTGCCTCCAAGCTCAGAAAGGGAAGGNTCAATAAATAGGTGATCTCGGTCGACTGATCCGTAAACGGGCTGTCGCTTCCAAATAAAAAGCGTTCAATGGGATGCTTANTGAAAAAGCGTTTCAGGATGCGTTTATCCATAAGTCTTAAGACAAAAGCGGTATCCAGGTAAATATCCGTCCCCAACAGGCAGGCTTCGGTTTCATCGTAATTATCCTCGCCTCCCATATGGGCTGCGATCATGATTAATTCGGGAAACTGCCGGTGGACGTTCAGCAATCTTTCCGGCATGGCTTTAAAGGGAGAGGACAATCCGCGATCCAGACCCGCATGAAATAATATGGGCAGCTGCAATTCCTGTGAGGCCTCATAAAGCGGATACATGCGCTTATCATCGGCATAAAACCCCTGGTAATCCGGATGAAGCTTAATGCCGATGAAACCGGCGTCCTTTAATTTTTCAATGTAGGCCTGTCCATCCGGCAGATCCGGATGAATCGTGGCCATTGGCAGAACATTGTCACGCTTGCAGCCATAAAGCCAATCGTTGACGGGTGTCACCTGTTCCGGACGCGTCGTAATTCTGCTGATCAGGGACAGCTCGATTCCGGCGGTTTTCATCGAATTTAAGAGGCCACCCAGGGTTCCGTCGGTGAAGTGAGGAATATAGACCCGGCTCGATAAGTCAGGCAGGATAATCGCCGCCTTTTCTTGAGGGAAAATGTGTGTGTGAGAATCAATAATCATGTGGATCTGAAAAACCGCCCAGGGAAACCGAAATTTCGGCAGCTGCCTGTAGAATTCGCTTCACGATGAATTCCTGTTCATTGGGAACTTTTGAAATCGGCGCTGCAATACCGATCGCTCCGGCAAGTTGTTTTCCTGCTTTCCAAATCGGCGCTGCGACGGGTAACGGTTGTCCCCCTACGGTCCACTGGTTGTTCCCGCGGTTCAATCAACGACTCTGCCGGAATGCCCAGCCGCTTGTGCAAACCCCAAATCATTCTGAGCGTCAGTGGGCGTTTGTGATATTGACATGCGGCAACCCTGATGGCAAGAAAGAAAAATGCCACGTCAATCACGAATAGAAGCCCCGGGGGCGTTCCATCACACAATCATTCGAGAAATCTTCAAGGAGGATGAGAATCGTGGGGAGATAGGGGAGATAGGGACGCTGATGACTTGTTGACTTATTTGTTTATTTATGGGAATGAGGTCAAGTCTGCTCTTGACTCACCTTCATGAAAAGAGATCGCAAAAGACGATAATTTTTTCTTTTACTGAAAATCAGGCTGGAATTAACGGGAGTGAATTAACAGCTAAAAATAAAGTGGGAGGTGAGTCAAGAGCAGACTTGACCCAAAGAATCCTACGCCATAGCGTGTCTGAATTGAACCGCGTTGATGGGCCGCGCTTCGCATACTGCGCCCCGTTAGCCCACCAAGCATACTTTATTTAACCCGGGTAATATTAATGTTGACAGCATTATTTTACCCGGATATAATTCGTCCACTCAAAATTTAACAGGAGGACATGGAGAGATGGGCGACCACAATCTAAAACGATGCACCGCATTCAAAGACAACCAGCGTGTTGCATCAGGAGGCCTTTTGAAGGTCGCCAGAAAAGTGAAAGAGATCATTGATCAAGATGCACAGGCAGCCATCCTTATTTTTGACGATGTCACCAGCGAGCTTGTGGAAGTGGATTTTCGTGGCACGATGGAATATGTCTTGGAGAGGTTGGAGAAACCAACAACAGGGGTGGAGTCAGCCACCGCACCTTCAAAGACAGACCAAAGCTCACGGCGCGGGCCAGGTCGCCCCAAGCTCGGTGTTGTTTCCCGGGAAGTCACATTGCTTCCGCGGCATTGGGACTGGCTTAATAGTCAACCAGGGGGCGCCTCTGTAGCTCTTCGCAAGCTTGTTGAGGAAGCGAGACGAGTGAACAGCGGCAAGGACAAGGTGCGGCATTCGAAAGAGGTGGCATACAGGTTCATGTCAGCCATGGCTGGTAACTTCCCGGGATTCGAGGAGGCGACGAGGGCTTTATTTGCAGGCGATTCCGAACGTTTCAACAGTTTGGTGGCTTCATGGCCTGTCGATATCCGGGACCATGCTCGAAAGCTTGCAGACGCTGCATTTCAGAATCGCGTATGGAGCTTTTCGTCTATTCAGTTCGATAAATGACTCAACGCGTTTTAATAAAGCCAAGTGTCTCGCGATTATTGGATTAACGTTGGGGATTATCTTATGGTTTGCAGGCTTTATCACCGTGGGTGGGGAATTGTTCTTGATGTGGCAATCGAAGACGTGGAATGGCCAACAGGCAGCTTTTCGTTTGGTTGTAATCATTGGCATCACGCTTGTATATCTTGTTCAACCTGATGGAGAGACCCATGCCTAAAAAATCATTCCAGCGGATGGCCTATAGTACCGCTGAATTCAAACGTTCGCTTGCCTTAAAAAGAACTAAGGGGAGGATTTGGGATGAAAAACAGCAAAATGTTTGAACCGATGTCGTTTGGTCAACTTCACCTGAAAAATCGAATCGCTATGGCGCCAATGACAAGGGGGCGTGCTGGAAAGGAGCGTGTGCCTAATGACCTTATGGCTGAGTATTATTTTCAGAGGGCCAGTGCAGGTCTTTTGATAACCGAAGCCACGGTAATTTCAAAACAGGGTATTGGGTGGATTGATTCCCCCGGAATTTTTACTGATGTTATGGTCGAGGGCTGGCGAAAAGTCACGGAGAAAGTCAAACCAACAGGCACTCCCATTTTCTTGCAGCTTTGGCATTGCGGCAGGGCATCGCACAGTGATTTCCATGATGGTAACCTTCCTGTTTCTGCTTCCGCAGTGAAGTTAAACGGTGACCACATCAAAACGCCTCTTGGCAACAAGCCTTACGAAACGCCACGCCCACTGACCGCAGATGAAATCAAGGCAACAGTCAATGATTATCGAAAAGCGGCAGAAAACGCCAGGGCCGCTGGTTTTTCTGGTGTAGAGGTTCATGGCGCTAATGGCTATCTGATTAATCAATTCCTTGATGCCACCACAAATCACCGGGAGGATCAATACGGTGGCAGCGTTGAAAACAGATTCCGTTTTTTCAGAGAGGTACTTGACGCGGTCCTTGAGGTATGGCCGCCTGATCAGGTTGGAGCCCGTATCTCACCAAACGGGGTTTTTAACGATATGGGCTGTGATGACTATCGGGAATTATTTCTTTATGTCACTAAAGAGATAAACAAATTAAAGCTGGGTTATCTGCATATCATGGATGGTTTGGCTTTTGGTTTTCACGAAAAAGGCGCACCGATGACCTTGGCTGAATTCCGACCGCTTTTTAAAGGCGCCATTATAGGGAACTGCGGTTATACCAAGGAGACCGCTGAAGAAAGAATTGCTGAAGGCAATGCCGATATTATAGCCATCGGCCGGCCTTTTATAACAAACCCTGACTTGCCCGAAAGATATAGGAATAATTGGCCTTTGAATCCTGCTGACGATATGTCACTCTGGTATACACCTGGCCCTGAAGGGTATGCGGACTATGCGCCTCACAAACCATAGCCTCCTGATACACGGAGCATCGCCGCCCAATAGGCTGTGAACCAATCAGATCAAGGAGGGACTGACCATGGAACAATCAGAAGCGTTGAAGGGGCTTTATCTTCAATGTTGCCAGGCCCAGTCAAGTGGAGACTACTCGTTTTTCGAACGCCATTTCTCGCAAAAAAATGGCGTACTCGCTATTGGAACTGATCCGAAGGAATGGTGGGCCGACTACGCTACCATTACCAAGGTGTTCAAGGCCCAGCTGGAAGAAACGGGCGGATTTGAGATCCTGGCAGACACCCCCCTGGCCTACAGCGAGGGTTCCATCGGCTGGGTAGCGGGCAGACCCACACTCAAACTCCCCGATGGCACGGAAACGCGGGTCCGATTAACTGCGGTCTTTCAAAAGGAGCACGATGACTGGAAGATCGTTCAGTGGCATGTTTCGACTGGAATTTCCAATGAGGATTTGGTTGGTGAGACCCTGACGACCCAATAGCCAGCCAGGCTGAATCTGGCGCCTACTGTCGTCGTGAACCCGCCCGACCATGCCATCCAATGCAGCTGCCGGAAGGAATATAAGAGTGTCGCCGGGGGAGAATAGAGCGGCTCGGAATGACAACTGAAAATTGGCCCATGCTTTGCTCAAGGAGGTCAATTTTAGGTCAGCAAAACCACAGCATAGCACAGAATTTCTTTTGAGATCAGACCCCAAAATATTGTGGTGTGGGCAAGACAATAATGGGCGACTTCCGATGCTTTTTGATCTTTTTCAAAGAGAGTTAACAGCGATGATTTGCAGGCGTGTCTTAAGATTTCAAAACGGAAGATTAGAATCACCAATCTTCTCCATGCTGCAGCAAAAAAAATCGTGCCAGGCAGCTGCTTTTTTAGGCCTCCGGGCTCCAGGTCCAACAGAACAATGATATAGGAAGCCTGGAATTTTTGATTAATAGTCGATGAATAGGGCGACCACAAGATGTTGGGGTCTATAATCATTGTCTGGAAGGCGTTTTGAATCATGCCGGAGCGTTGAGATTGAGCTCTTATAGCAAACTATTGATATTGTGTGATATATAGCAGTAAACACAGATTGACCAAGAACCAATGTATGTTGGGTATCACAGTTTAAAGCGATAAGCTCACGGTGCTTAGGCCTGCTGTTCGATTACCGCATGGTTATCAGATGTCTGGTGGAGCGTTGGGTCAGCAAACCGGTAGTCCACTTGAAACCGCCTTAGTCTTCCTCCTTGTTTTTCCAGCATTGCGTCTATGCTGGCCAACGTCGTGGGTCTTCGATGTTCTATTTTTTTATTGGGCGCCTCTAAATCACAAATCAAGGTTTGACCCCTGTTCTTCATTTTAATTGGAGCGCTCAAGCGATACAGGCCGACAGGGCACGGATGGCCTTTTCCTTCTGGTTGACGGGAAATATCTTTCCCTTGAAGTCGAGATTGACCAGATTGGCGGCCAGATAATAGTTGATGCCCGCGAGATTATTGGACGCGCCTACAATGGCAACGCTTTCGGGTTCCAAAAACCTGGCAAGGAAGTGTCCGTTAGTTTCTTTTTGCATGGGTTTTCTCTATATCTCAAAATGATGAGGTCTTTAATTCGTCTGTAAAAGCCACTATCCTCAGAATCGGATAAACCCATCATACTCGGCGATTAATGTGAATCATGGTCCTCTGTGTCTCCAGATGACTCAGGGCGATCGGATTTCTCGCTTTCCTGTTGAGGTTCCTTCCCGTCTATTATGTCATACACCTCTGCCAATCTTTCGCCGAGAATGCAGCTGATATTAAAGTTGATATTGGCCACAATGTGAGGAAAGAACTTCAGGTCTTTTTTGAGTTTTCTGTAATCGAGCCTCAGGGCCTCCACAGGCGTCAAGGCCCGAACATCCGCAGTACGTTGGGTCTCCTTGACATATCCGACCTCCCCTAAAATCTGACCTGATTTCAGTACCGCTACACGCATGGTTTTGTTCCCGCTTCTCCGAACCACTTCGACCTGGCCGGAGAGAATAAGGTACATACTCCTTCCCACTGTTCCCTGCTCTATCAGCAGCTCCCCTTTCTTAAACTCGTTCAACTCCGAGATCAGGATCGCTTTGCGCATCTGATAGTTAGACATTCCCTTGAACAGGGGGCTCTTTTCAAGGATCTCTTTATGCATGGACAAAGACAAAATCTGGTTGAGTCCAATCAAACGAGTCCGCGTCATGATGATCGGCGTGATCAAAAGATTGGCGAAGAGCGCAAACAGCATGGTGGCGGCGGCCAAGGCTCCAAACTGGGCGATTACGGTAAAATTGGACAGGAGGAGGATGCCGAATCCCAATGCCAGGGCCAGGCTCGTGGCCACCATTGGCGTTGCCTCTTCCCGAACGGTGGTTTGCACCGCCGCATTGTAATCGGAGGTTCGCCGACACAGCTCGTTGTAACGGGAAAAAAGGTGAATGGTCCCGTCAATGGCTATGCCGATAGCTATAACCGCTACCATTACGGTCCCCGGATTCAAGGGGATCCCCAGAAATCCCATGAGGCCAAACATCAGAATAATCGGTATCAGGTTGGGTATGAGGGAGATGACGCCCCCCTTGAGAGAAGTGAACATTGCCGACATCATCAAAAAGACTACACAAAACAATATTATCAGGGATTTCACCTGGCCGATCAAGAGACTTTCGGCGGCAGCGTTGACCATCAGATTTTCACTGACAACATAGGCCTTCATCTGGTTCCCGGCAATGTTTGACACGATCTCCTTGAGCTCGCGTATGTGCCTGTTCAGAGTGTTGGAATCGCTGACGTTGTGTCGAACAACAATGTTGGCACGGCGAAAATCGTGACTCACATAGCTTTCCAGGTCTCTGCGGTGAAAAAAGAGCAGGTATTGGGCGACGAGTTCACGCCGGTCAGGTATCTTAAAGTATTCAGGGTTGCCCCCGTGATACTCACGGTTGACGAGGGAGAGGTGATCAGCCAGGGATATACTTCGATCGAATATCCCCTGATTCTCCATGAACTTTTGGATAGCGACCAGCTTTTTGATGTTCTCGGGCTCCTGAAATGCTTTGTCCTGGTCTGACTGCAGTGTGATGAAAAACACTTTCATGCCGGACAGGTCCCTGTGGACCCGATTGGTGTCCCGGATGAGGGGAAGGTCTTGCTGGAAATAGGACATGGGATCGTTGGTTACGTAGAGCTTGGAGGCTTGATAAACAAAGAAAGCGCACAGGATTGCCGTCAGCACCAGGATCGATCGCGGGAAATGCCGGTTGGTAAAACCGAACATTCGAACGAACATCCCCGGAAGACCGAGAACCCGCTCTCCGCCCCTGAAGAGCCTGGTTCGTTGCGGTCCAATGACAGCTAAGACCATAGGGACGAACAGCATGGTGATCACGCCGTTTGCCAGCATGGCAAAACTGGTAGTGATGGCGAAGCTCTGAATAAGACCCATATCACTGAAAATGTTGCTCGCAAATCCCATCACTGTCGTGAGAATAGTCAGCAACACCGGTGTGCCCATGTGTTTCATCATGAAACGGGTGGCGAAGGCCCGGTGGTTCGCTTCCGCCTTGGAAACCCCGTGAAAATATGACGAGATCATGTGGGTGTCCTCCGTGGAGCCGATGGCTACGACCAGCGAGGGCAACATGGCGCTTAGAATGTTCAGGGGAACGCCTGCCCAACCCATCAGGCCGAAGGTCCAGGCGATGCTCATACCGGATGTTATGAGAGGCACCAGGGCGGCAAACCAACTGCGAAGAAAGAAAAGGATCATCACCACGAGTACGAGCGCTGAGAGCGGTCCCAACAGCATGAGATCATCGAAGAGAACGGACCTGAGCGCCGTGTTTATTCGCGGCGACCCCACTTGAAAAACCTCCTGAAAAACCGATTGGGCCGGCAGGAGGACGCGGTTCAGGGCTTCGTTGACCCGGTGGTCGAACCTGTCGTCGTTGCTGTCCTCGCGTATCGAAACCAGCAACGCTGTTACTGTCCCGTTCTCCGAAAGGAAATTCCCGACAATGAGAGGGTTGTAAAGCGCGTCGGTCCGGGCTTGATCAATGGTCGACTGGTCCTCGGGGGCTTCAGCCAGGAAATTGCGGGAGTCGATTTTTTCTCCAGTCCCGCGAATGCTGCGCAAGCTGAAGATGTCGTCAACACGCTCGACGAAGTCGAGTTCCTCAAGTGCATAGTGCAGCTTTTCCAGGGCAGCCAGCTTGGCCGGGGACCAAAGATCGGTGTCCCGGACGTATACGATGGTACGGTTGTCTGAACCGAATTCCCGGGCTATTTGATCATAGGCAAGCTTGTCAGGGTCGGTGTCGGAGATCATGCTGTGGAAGCCGGTATCCACGCGGAGATGGGGCAGACCCAAACATGTGAGATATGTAATCAGCACCAAAAATAAAAAAGTGGCCAGGCGGTGGTTTGCCCCTATCATGAGAAATCGCAGAAACATGAACTTTTTCCTATAGTTACTCTTGTTTGATCAATTTGAACAACTCATTTTTTCGGAAGCTCGTTATCCTTCTCCCCGGAAAATTCGGATACGTCCCGGGAAAGACGTCTTTCCGTACCCTGAATGTGTCGGTTCTCCAGAAGCCAGTCGTCGGTAAACATCTCCGGGGGCACGTAATCCTGGGAAAAGACCCTTCTACTAATCTTGATCAGCGTATTATGCTCCTCTTTATAGTCTTCCATGAGGATCATATTGGCACGCCACATATCCCCACCCACCTTTTTCAGATCGTGGTGAGTCTGGCGTTTGGACAGTCGCCCGCGACGGTCGAAAAAATCGGTGCGAACGATGAAAAAATTGTCTTGTCGAATAAAGTGACGGCGCAGACCGTAGCCCGTCGCCCGTTCGGTCTCCTTGTCTCGTGGAAAAGCCTCAACGACAAAATAGGAGGTCTTATTCATCTTGAGATCAGCTACACGGACGTAACGAAAATCCGATAACACCTCCGCCGTCAAATCCTTTATGGCAAAGTCGGTGCCCAGGAAATGGCTACCCCTGTCATCTCCGGCGTTGGATTTCAGTGCCCTCCCGAAAGCGGGCAGATAGACCTTGTTTTCTATAGGTCCCGTAGGTTGACGAATCGCTAACAATGCGACGCCGCGGACCTCGGCCGGATGGTCGAAAACCAGAAGATATTTGACTGTTCCATCCTTCTCCACCCGTGAGAAGCGACGTAACTTCCTGACATTCCGGTTACCGGCGCCGTCCGTCAGAATCATGGTCTGTTCTTCGAATACATAGGGGAACATCTCATGGCGTTTGAGAACTTCATCCATGATTCGACNGCCTGTCCATATTTCATCGGCCTGGACGGATTTGGAAGAGACCGGAGAAATTAACAACCCCAGAATCAGGACGATGACAGTCAGTGGGGTTTTGGTACAGGTGTCCGTCATCACGGCTCCGGCTTCAAATGTGCGTATTTCAGAATTTCCCGGCCGATGATTTGACTTAACTCACCAAAAAGGGCACTCATGGCGGAAACCGTGTATTCGAAGTCAGGTTCGGTTTGTACCACCGGACTCGCAAGCTCAGTGATCCGGGTCTCCAGGAGCTTTCGATCCGTACCCCGAGATAAGCGCCATTGTGTAGAAAGTCGCACCTGACCACGGGAATCTCTCTCAAACTGGAAGACCTCCAATTCAACACGAAAATCAGGTGGCGCCGGGGGACGATAGGGAGAGATGGCTATATCGGGGGTTGCAAGAATTTGCGAAAGATTTATGGCCAGGACCCGAATCATATTTTTGCTAAGGCTCCCCCCCCACTGGTGGAACTCCTCCAGTTCCAGCTGGTTTTCACTGTTCCGGACCACAATCTGCGGTCTTTCAAGATAACGCGGCAACCGCAGTGATACAACCTCTACGGATAAGGAGCCTTCGTGGCCGGTTTTGCTCCTGATCGTGACGTCAGGACCAAGCGGATTAAGAATGTAGAACCGGTTGGGAGGGGTAGTCTTACAACTGCATAGGAAACTACCCGTCACCATCAAAATAGCTACAAGCCGGATTTGTAAAAAGGAAAGGGGCATTATTTCTCTCCTGAAGGATTCTTGCCGAAGATCAGGGCATCGGGATTTCGCTCTAACATATCCACGAGGGTACGTATGGCACGGGCCATTTCAGCCAGATCCTCGGTCAACTCAATAAATTTAAATTGAAGGGGTGAATCGGACTTGAGCACTTCGTCAATCAATCCCATTGTGGCCCGAGCACTGTTCAAGGTTTTCCGGCCCTCCCCAATGGCCTTTTCCAGGTTCACCGCAACGGGTTCGACGTGCCGGTTCAATTTCCCTAAGATATCTTTAAACGCATGCAACGATTCTTTCAGATCGTTCACAGCATTCAGGAGTTCCGGTTTGTTGATCAGGTCGCTCGCCCCTTTGGCCAGTTTGTTGGTCCCTTTAAGGGTTTCCAGGAGCTCCGCGCCGATCTTTTCAATGTCCATCTTTTCCAGATTTGCAAGGATATTTTTAAGGGATGAAGTCATCTGTCCCAGGTTGCCCGGAATAGTGGGCAATTCAGGGAAGGCTTCATTCGAGCTGACCAGCCGGATGGGAGTGTCGGGATGCATGTCCAACTCTACGAACAGCTGTCCGGTCAGGATGCTGCCGGTCTGCAACTGGGCTCGCAAGCCACGGTCGACCAGGGTCTTCAAGGTCTGGTATGGTGACGAAGCCTCACCTTCCCCACGTTCGATGATCCGCTCGGGTTCGATCTCAATCAGGACCGGAATTCGGAAGGAGGAGTCCCGGTTGTCGAATTCCAGGCGCAGGTCCTTCACCGCCCCGACCTTGATCCCCTTGAATTCAACCGGGGCGCCCACGTTAAGACCCCGAACCGATTCCTCAAAAAATAGAATGAACGAAACCTTCTTGGAGAAGGCCTGCTCCTGGATGTCCTCGAAATTGTCGTAGAGGGTGAAAACCAGCCCTTCTACGTTCTCCTTGACCCGTTCCAGAGTGTTCGGGGTCTCAAAGGCGATGCCACCGTAGAGAAGGGATTGGATCGATTCCGTGCGCACGCTGATTCCCTCAGACCCAACGGAGACATCCATCCCGCTGACATTCCAGAAACGGGTATTGCCGTTGACCAGCTTGTCGAATGGCGCCTCGATAAAGGCGTGGATGAAAATGCTCTTACGGTCGTTTCCCAGCTCCCAACCGAGTGTTTCACCGGCCAGGATCCCCTGATAGTAGATGGGTGACCCTGTGTCAAGTGAACCCAGCTTTTTGGCCAGGAGAACGATCTTTATGCCCGCTGTATCGGCTTTTATCACCGGCGGAATATCGAGTCCGACAAAGTGTTTCCGGGGCGCCCCCTGACCCGGTTCGATCTCGATATAGACCCCCGACAGCAGTGTGCCAAGGCCCGTGGCCCCACGGAGGCTGAGACGGGGTCTGACCACCCAGAATCGGGTCTCACGCTTAAGGAACGGCGCCGTATCCTTTTCCATGCCGGCTTTTAGAATGACATGGGAGAAGTCGCTGCTAAAGCGCACCGAATCCACCACCCCTATTTTAATGTCCTTGTATTTGATCTTGGTCTTACCGGCATCGATCCCTTCCGCGGTCTCGAAGGTGATAGTGATCTCCGGTCCCTTTTCCGAGAACGTCTTAAAAATGAGCCAACCCCCGATAAGTGCTGTAACAATAGGAATCAGCCAGACCAGGGAAGGTCCGGACTTCTTTTTGATTATGGGTTCAGGGGCGGTTGCCACCGTGTCTGAATCGGGATGAGGTTTCTTCATTTCGGCCTTCCGGTATTGTCCCAAATCAGACGAGGATCAAAGCTGTGTGCGGCAAACATGGTGACCACCACCACGGCGCCAAAGAACGTCGCGCCAATGCCGGGCCGGATGGTCGCCAGGGCATCAAAGTTGACCAATCCGACCAGAACTGCGATTACATAGATATCTACCATAGACCATACCCCCACGCCTTCGGTGATGCGATAGAGGAGGGTTCGATCTCGGGGGCGCCACTGGGAGTTCTTTTGAACGGAAATCAAAAGAAAGGACAGCACGGTCATTTTCAGAACCGGAACCACGATGCTGGCAAATAAAATGATCATGGCAAGCATCCACATCCCCCCTTCTATCAAATGAACCACGCCGCTGAGAATGGTGTTCGGATCCCCCTGACCGAATCGAATAACCGTCATTACAGGGTAGAGGTTGGCCGGGATAATGAGCAGGGCGGCGGCAAAGAGAAGCGCCCAGGTCCGTGTAAGGCTGTTGGCCTTTCGGCTGTGGAGGGAGCTTCCACAGCGGGGACAGTCCTTGTGACCGTTGTCATCGAGGTTCTGTTTAGGAACGAGAAGGGCGCATGTATGGCAACTGATCAGGTCCCGTTCCACCGCCGTGGCGCCCGATCCGTTCCCCATGGGTACACGCTTTATGGGCGGCCAGATCACGGCAGGATCCATGTTTGTACGGGCAGCGGCTGATAAGACCATAAGTCCCACAAATGAATACAGGGAAATGCCCGGGATGACGGAGGCAAGGTCGAGCAGCTTGACGATGGAGATTAAGACTCCGAGCATGAAGACCGCGATCGGACTCCAGGGCATCAAAACTCGCACCATGCGATAGACCTGAGCCAATTTCCAGGGCCGGTGTCCAAATTTTAAGGGAAGCAGGACATAAAGCATTCCGGTGACGACCAGGAAGGGGAAAAGAAAGCTTGTCAGAAACACCAGTAAGCCCAATTCGGCCATGCCCGAGCGGTAAAGCGCCAGAGCCCCTGAGAGAAAAAGATTTTCTTCAATGCGGCCACTGGCCTTCAGGGAAATGAAGGGAAAGAGATTGGCCATGATGAAAAACATGAACGCGGCCAGATTCAAAGCCAGAGCCCTGTCAAGACTGTTGGGGATATTCTTATACAGGAACGCTCCACATCTGGTGCAAAGGGCTTTGCCACCGCCCGGAATGGGGCTAAGACTGTGCACTAAATCGCATTCGTGACATGCAATCAATTCATCTTCTAAGAAGTCAGACTGGCCCGAATCCATTGTGCTTTCTTTTGAATTCATTCTATGGAGTTTCATCGAGTAGATGACATTTTGTACCTGTCTTAATTAACATAGGAGTATCGGAAATTCAAATATTTTCATTCTACTGATAATCTACGGATAGGGTTCTGAGTATTTTCTAATAAGTCATTGGTATTATTGGCTGTCCATGCTATCCTAATTAGAGAATGGATGGTGCAGTTAAGAAATTTAACTAAAAAAGAGCTTCATTTCTATTTTCAATTAAATGGCTATTCTTGTAGGTCAAGAAATTGGAAAAAGCAAAAAAAAAGAATTCAGCGGAGAAATCGCATATATCTTGACAATATCACAAAAAATTCATGCCATCAAAAACCTGTGATATGCCTTACCTATCTGTAAGTGCCTTCAGATTCCTGGATTCAAGACGGAAAATTTTACCACCACAACATATGGGGGTCAATCCATTTTCCGCCTATTCTGTCGCAGAAAAGGACTTTTTGCATCATCCCTCACCCCGGTGTCACCGAAACCGTGCAAGACTGACAGATCAATCTTACACTATTTCCCCATGAAATCAAACGGATGTTTCATATAGGTAATCCAGCATTATGTGGCGAAATCCCCCAAGAGGGTCGGCCACAACATCTGGTGGCGTTTGATGGGTTTCTCAGGTGGTAGAGATGAGGGACTTTCGTGGCTATATCCACACCTGTCGCCCCCATGACATACCAAATGGTACTCCCACCCGCACTATCCAGAAATCGTTCAGATTTGACAACAATCCTTGGCCCAAGACACTTCATTAATTTGTAGATTCGAATGGGTGACCTCGTCTTCAACTTCTTAGAGATCGGTTCGGTATCCTTGAGCTTTTATGCCATTTGGCACTCAATGATAGGATAGCAATGGCTGAACGGTGCTAATCGGCCTCGCGGCTTTTTGCGTCGGCTGAATTAGCTTTGTCTGCACCTGATCGACACGGGTTTTGCCCGAATAGATACGAACGGCATATGGATGATGGCTGTTTTCCATGAATAGATGCAAAGATTTCAGCTTTCCCGTCTTCCCACTCTTCACTTCGATCGGGATGATCGCGTCTTTAAAGGAATAAAGAAAATCCGTTTCGGCAGCCCCCCTTTCCCGTATCCAGAAGCGGAGTGCCGGTGGTCCGAATCCCTGTGCCACGATTTCCTGTGCCGCGACCTGTTCCGATATCTTTCCCTGATAAACATTGTCCAGGGATTCTCCAATGAAGAATTCTTTGAATCCAATCCTGTAATTCACCAACCCCACATCAAGAAAAAAAAGCTTCGGAGCTTTTCGCAGTTTTTCAATAATCGGTATTTGGGTGCTTATAGAAAGTCTTGCCTGATAAAGGATTAATGCGCGCTCAAGAACATCAAAGGCTTCTTTCATTTCTCTCGATCGGAATGAAGACTCGGCGAACTTCTCATATGCAATCCGTTCACCGGCGTACAGGGGCGCCCGGTCTATGGTATGGGTCAGGTATTTCGCCTTGGCCAGATTAGAATATTTTTCGAGGTCTTCAATGTACCCCATAAAAATGGCGTCGTAGATTTCCCTCACTACGGAATAAGATCCCGTTTCGCCAAAAGTGACAATGGCTTCCGGCATGCCGCCAACGAATGCATACGTGTTGAATGCGTCAAGCAAAGGACCATGAGAGGAAGCATCTTCCAACACATCCAGCTGCAACAGCTTCCTGGCAAGGAAAAAACCTTAGGTTTCCATTCTTTCCCGAATTTTTGAATAAGATACGCGACGTTCAGATATTTCCATGGCAGAATCGACGCTTGCAGGATTTAGATTTCACAGAAAAAAGAGGCTTTTCCGTTCTTCGCAGTGGGCGTAAAATTGTTTAAAACAGGCATTATCCTGAAGCCCTTTTTCCGTGTTCGGGATAGACGAGAAAAAAATCCTGCTGCCGATCACGATCAGTTTTTTCCTTGCCCTTGTAATGACCACGTTGAAGCGGTTCGGGTTATTAAGAAACTCGGACATTATATGGTCCCTGTCCGATGTGGTGAACCCGAAAATAATCACGTCCCTTTCCGCGCCCTGGACGCGCTCCACGGTGTCGATGAGGGGAATACCATTCTCGTCGGCATTATCAATGAGGAGGGAAAGGCGTGCGGATATGGCGTTATTCTGGGCACGATGGGGAGAGAT
>BS_KBA_SWE02_21mDRAFT_10000248_pt1 | contig 19467 bp, 19 predicted proteins | sample BalSeasSWE02_21m_FD_9196 | JGI IMG/M metagenome (IMG submission 9196)
ATCGCCGCCGTCAACGTCGTCTTACCATGATCTACGTGACCAATCGTTCCCACGTTCATATGGGGCTTTGTTCTTTCAAATTTTTGTTTGGACATGCCAGTCTCCAAAAACAACCGTTGTTAAATTTTAAAAAAAATCTTAGTTACAAATCACACTATCATGGTGCCCACAACTGGACTCGAACCAGTGACCTCTCCCTTACCAAGGGAGTGCTCTACCACCTGAGCTATGTGGGCCAAATCATAAAACTGTAACCTGGCTTCACTACGTCACGCTTATAACCCACTACTCCAATTCTGATAGTTGGAGCGGGTGATGGGGATCGAACCCACATAATCAGCTTGGAAGGCTGAGGTTCTACCATTGAACTACACCCGCCTAAACTTACAAAACCTGAATAAAATCCAAGGTCTCTTCACCATTAAAATGGTGGAGGGGGGAGGATTCGAACCTCCGAAGGCATAGCCAGCAGATTTACAGTCTGCCCTCGTTGACCGCTTGAGTACCCCTCCGTCAAGCAAGCCGCCTATTTTCTCTTAGCCAGTGTGCGACTGTCAATACATCACTGGCGATTTGCTTAAATATATCCGTAACCACTTAAGTCGCTGACTTATACGTTAAATCGAAAATGCATGACATCACCTTCTTGGGTAATGTACTCCTTGCCCTCAAGACGTAATTTACCGGCGTCTTTCGCACCGTGTTCGCCACCGAATTTTATGAAATCATCAAATGCAGTAACCTCGGCACGAATGAAACCACGTTCAAAATCAGTATGAATCCTGCCTGCCGCATTGGGCGCCGTTGCACCTTTGGTCACTGTCCACGCCCTGACCTCTTTTACACCGGCAGTGAAAAACGTCAACAAATCCAATAGCGCATAACCAGCACGAATAACCCCGGCAAGACCCGACTCCTTCAACCCAAGCGCGGCCAGAAACTCTTGCCGATCCTCGCGATCCAGTTGCGCCACTTCAGCTTCAATGGCCGCACATACGGGTACAACTTTCGCGTTTTCAGCGCTTGCAAAAGCCCTGACCTGATCAAGCAGAGGGTTATTCTCGAAACCGTCTTCAGCAACATTAGCAATATACTCGACCGGTTTCATGGTCAGCAGATTAAGGTCTTTCAGCTGTTTTTTCTGTTCTTTATCCAGCCCCAGGCTACGGATATTTCCGGTTTCACTGAGACTGGTCATGATTTTTGACAGTAAGGCCATGCGGGCCAGCGCATCCTTGTCGCCGCCACGGGACTGTTTTTCGGCCTTTTGAAGTGCGCGTTCAACGGTATCCAAATCTGCTAGTGCAAGCTCAGTATTGATGATTTCGATATCAGAAATTGGATTGACCTTTCCGGAGACATGAACCACATCATCATTCTCAAAACAGCGCACCACATGCGCGATCGCATCAGTTTCCCTGACATGGGACAAAAACTTATTACCCAGCCCCTCTCCTTTTGAAGCACCTGCAACCAGACCCGCAATATCCACGAACTCCATGGTTGTAGGTAAAATTCTATTGGGTTTCACTATTGCAGCCAATTGATCGAGACGCAGATCCGGAACCGGCACGATACCAACATTCGGTTCGATGGTACAAAACGGATAATTTTCCGCAGCAATATTGGATTCCGTAAGGGCATTGAACAAAGTGGACTTGCCAACATTTGGCAGTCCGATAATTCCACATTTAAAACCCATGATCTATATCCAGTTCAATTGACCGGCGACTCATCACCAGTATGTAAGTCTTTCATCGCTTTTGAGACATTACCTGCCAGCAGGTCGTGCATAACACCAATAGCGTCGCCAATCGAATGCATGATCTGCTGCTCCTGGTCAGCCGTTGCCCGGCTCAAAACATACCCGCTAACAGCATCCTTGAAACCCGGATGACCGATACCGATGCGCAAGCGCAAAAAATCCGTGTTGTCGAGATGCCGGAAAATATCCCGCATTCCATTGTGCCCACCATGACCACCGCCCTTTTTTAAGCGGATTGTACCGGGTGGAAGATCCAGATCATCGTAGGCAACCAACAGATTCTCAGTACGGACTTCGTAATAATCCACCAGCGCCCGAACGGCCTGGCCACTGAGATTCATAAAAACAACCGGTTTCGCGAAAATGCAGTCTTTACTGTAGATGCGCACTCGACAAACTTCAGCAGACACCTTTGCCTGCAGCCTGAATCGGGCATCACCTACTTCTGCACCAATCTTTTGAAACAATGCGTCCAAAAACCAAAACCCGGCATTGTGCCGGGTTTGGCTATAGTTAGAGCCAGGGTTACCAAGGCCGATGATCAGGAAGACTTCGGACAAGATCGACTCCGATGATAATTCCTTAAATATTCAGGTCTCGTCGCCAGCAGAACCAATTGCCTACAACTAGGAATCATCCTCATCTTCATCTTCATCGACAACAATCTCTTCAACTTCTTCAACTGCATCGCCACCCTGAGATGCCCTGACATGCGATGTATTTGCAATCATGATATCGTCAGCGCTACCGCTGGCAAGCGCCGGAATCGCAACACCTTCAGGCAGTTTTATGTCAGATAACATGACAACACCACCTATCGCCAGTCGGGAAAGGTCTACTTCCAGGAATTCAGGCAGATTATTTGGCAAGGCCGCAATTTCAACTTCTGTCACCAGGTGCTGAATAACCACACCGGAAGCCTTACCCGCTTCAGACCGGTCTTCACCGGTATAATGAATCGGAACAGACATATGCAGGATGACTTCATCAGAGACCCGCATAAAGTCGAGATGCATTATCTGCGCTTTATATGGGTGATGCTGTACATCACGGACAACAACTTTCTGTGTGCGTCCATCTGCAACCCTGATTTCCAGAATACTGGAGAAGAAAGACTCCCGCTCAGCAGCATGCTTTAAAGGGTCGTGTTCAATTGCCAGGGTGGCCGGCTTTCTGTCACCACCATAAATTACTGCGGGGATTTTGCCCTGAAAACGCAGGCGGCGGCTCGCACCTTTCCCTACATCCTCACGGATTTCCGCGTTGATAACGTTTGAATCAGTCATGGTATTCCTCAATATATAAGTATGTTTGCCTCGAACCAGAAGTATTCCAATCGACGCAAAAAACCGTTTACACGGTAGTTCATCCAACCCCGCGACCAGAGGTGGCGCAAAAATCTAGCCGGGCATTATAACGTATCAACTGTGGGTCGGCGCAATAAATATTGAAATAAAATCCAGAAACTCAGCCCAGCAACAAATGCGCTGTGTATTGCAGCGTGACTATGCATAAACTCAAAAACGAAAAGCGGGGTAGAAAGCAGTAACCCCTCAATCTACATAGAGTGAGCTTACCGATTCACCATGGGCCATGCGGCGAATGGTTTCTGCCAGCATTTGCGCGACACTTAATTGACGGATCTTGCCACATTGCTGTGCAACAGCACTCAATGGAATGGTATCGGTAACGACCAGCTCATCCAGCGCGGAATTGACAATATTATCAATTGCCGGTCCGGATAGCACCGGGTGTACGCAATAGGCCACCACGCGCCTGGCGCCATGTTCCTTCAGGGCTCCAGCCGCTGCACAAAGCGTACCTGCTGTATCGACCATGTCATCAACCATGACACAATTTTTGCCCTGAACATCACCGATGATATTCATCACCTTCGCGATATTGGCACGTGGCCGGCGTTTATCGATAATGGCCAACTCGGAATCAAGGCGCTTTGCAATCGCCCTGGCACGTACGACGCCGCCCACATCCGGTGACACCACAACGAGGTCTTCACTGCCCTGATGTTGCCAGATATCTGCCAACGTCAAAGGCGAGGCGTAGACATTATCGACTGGAATATCAAAGAACCCCTGGATTTGATCAGCGTGCAAATCAATAGTTATCACGCGGTCTGTACCCACCGTGCTGATCATTTTGGCTGCAACTTTGGCTGTAATTGGCACACGAGCAGAGCGGGGCCGCCGGTCCTGACGGGCGTATCCAAAATAGGGAATAACGGCGGTAACCCTGGCAACCGAGGCACGTTTCAGGGCATCCACCATCACCAGTAATTCGATGAAATTGTCAGCCGTCGGCGCGCAGGTTGGTTGAATAAGATAGATATCGCGACCACGAACGTTTTCCATGATCTCAACTAAAACTTCACCATCGCTGAACCGATCAACAATGGCTTTACCCATGGGAACACCAAGCTCACGGGCAATATCATTAGCCAACTTGGGGTTGGCATTGCCTGCAAATACCATCAGGGAAGGGCTTGCCACTATCTCACCACCTGGGCTACTTTAACTAATCATTTTAAGAAATGGCTGGGACGGCAGGACTCGAACCTGCGAATGCGGGGATCAAAACCCCGTGCCTTAACCAACTTGGCCACGTCCCAATCGTTTTCAATCTTTCCTGATCACCAGTCAACAGACAAGCTGTCCAACAAATATGATCTATCTACCCCACAAACAAGCCGAATATTATATCGGCATTCTAATTCGCTTGCCGCGTTGATTGCAGTTTTTTTGTTATCAAATGATAAAAAAAACGTGCTGCCAGTGCCACTCATATACGGCTCACCCCATATGGACATATCCGTAATGACATTATTTAGTTCCGGATACATCTGTAATGCTACCGCTTCGCAGTCATTCCGGCCTGGCTGAAGACGGCTCGACGACATCTCCACAGGCTTAGAATCACGCTTGAGCAATGGATGATGAAACACTTCAGCAGTCGAAATACTCAAACCCGGAAAAACCAGCACATAATACCTTTGTCCCAGGGACACTGCCTGCAATTTTTCTCCCCTACCCTCCGCCCATGCGCTGTATCCATTTACAAATACCGGCACATCGGCACCTAACTCTAAACCCAGTTGGGCGAGCTGGGTTTGGGTTAAACCGCAGGACCACAGCTGGTTTAACACACACAAAACAGTTGCCGCATCCGAACTGCCACCACCGAGACCAGCGCCCATCGGGATTCGCTTGAGCAAATCAATCTGCACGCCTTTTTTAACACCAGAACGCTTTTGCAAAAGAACTGCGGCACGTACGCAGATATCTTCCGCCTCCGGGACACCGTCAAAACTACCCATTCGACTAATTTGCCCGCTATTGTTTACAACGAAACTTAATTCGTCCCCCCAATCCAATATTTGGAACAAGGTTTGCAAGTCATGATAACCATCCTGACGACGGCCTGTTATGTGTAGGAACAGGTTCAGTTTGGCCGGCGCGGGGNACACTTTTAACCCGGCTTCAATTGGTGAGGACATCACTCACATCCATTTGCCAGCGGCTTATGGCTAATTTCACCCGGTAATTATCCAGTGTGGCATTCAGTCTAACGGGCAAGTCCACGCCTTCTACAAGCGCATAACGAGTGAAATCCACACTCCAGCCAAACTGCCGCAAACTGATTAACAGACCATCAGGTGAAAGCTGCTTGTCTTCAATCATTCCCGGTGCAGCCAGACCACGGACCCACCATTGCAGTGCTTCAACCGGTATGGGCCAGCCCATACTCTCTTGAACCAACTCATCGACACTTGGCGCGATTTGTTCCGTTCCGTCCGCCATTCTCAGCAGCGCGCCTTCCGGTCCAATTTTTAGATGCCAGGCTCCACGCCCCATAGCTCCATGGAAATCCAGCTCGCTGAATGCGTGTTTAACGTCCCATTGCAACCTGCCACTGCCACCCTGTTCAGCGTCATCCAATGATATCTTGCCAACCAGACCCCATTCAGCTGCAGCGTTTAGTTTCCCGGCCCGCTCCTGATAGGCCTTCGTATTAGCGAACTTTGGGTCCTTCACCGCAACACCACTGCAGGCGCCAAGAGTGAGAAGGAGAAGGAGAAAGAACAGCCAATAACACTGTCGGACAAGAGACTGCGTCAAGGCAACTCACCAAAACGCTGCATGGTTTTGATCAGTGTTTCGTTATCACCCTCCATTTGGATGCCTAACTGCCAGGTCGAACGCGCCTCATCTTTCTGACCCCGGGCCCACAAAACTTCACCCAGGTGGGCTGCTATCTCGGCGTTGCGCATGATCTTCCAGGCTTCACGCATATAGGCTTCGGCCTCAGTCAAACGCCCCAATCGATAAGAAATCCAACCCATACTGTCGATAATGGAAGCATCTTCAGGTTGCAACTCGTAGGCCCGAAGAATCAACTCCTCAGCTTCAGCGTATCGCACCGTCAAATCGGCAAGTGTGTAACCCAGTGCATTAATTGCTGCCGCATTATCCGGCTGAATTGCAATAATCTTGCGTAAATCACTTTCCGCCAAATCCAATTCACCCAAATTCACTGCCACCAACGCCCGCGAATAGCGTAACGGAATGTCATCGGGCAAAGAGTCCAGGCCATCGTTCAAAACCTGGAAGGCTTTGTCTACTTTACCCGCCCCCTGGAGTATTTGTGCTTCAGCCTGGTAACTTTGGGATCTGATTTCACCGTCCGTGCTAATCCTAAGCTCCACGAGAAGATTTTGAGCCTCTTCGACATCGCCAAGACCGGCCAGCAAAAATGCCTGGCGCATGATCGCCCCTACCGCATTCTCACCAGTGACCTGTTTATACCAGTCGATGGCCTCGCGCGGATAATCAAGCAACTCGGCGCTTTGCGCCGCCCGGAAAGCAGTTTCCGACAGGTCTTCGTACGACGCATCAGGGAAACCGGCATAGAGCAGCTTCGCGCCTTCAATATCACCAGCGTCCATTGCAAAGATGATTCGGGTGAATCTCATATCGGGTGTATCGGGCAACTCGGCCAATACCTTCTGTGCAGCCGTCAGGTTTTTATTTCGCTTTAAAAGTTCCGCATAGGACATGGCGATTTGTTTATTGTCCGGGTTTGCCTCCCATGCTTCTTGATAGCGGATCAATGCCAGTGTCTCGTCGCCAAGATTGACGGCAAGCCGGCCCGACCAGGCCAGCAAATCTGCCCTTTCCGGTTCCAGTTTCAGGGCTTGGTTGGCGAATTCAAAAGCCTGGTCAAGTTCACCGAAATTTGCGGCAAGACGGCTACGGGCAAATAAGGCATTTGCATTCGATCCGCCGTCAAACTGCTCCAGCAGTCTATCCAATATTTTGCTAGCCCTGACCTGGTCCTCCACCGGCGACAACAACGAGATAACAACCCGCCAGCCAAGTTCCTGATCACTTTCAGTCAGCTCCAATATCTTGGCAAGCTGGAACTCAGCACCAGCGTAATCACCCTCCCTCAACCTTGAGCCGGCTGCCAGTTCCCGTGCGTCCAGACTGGTCGGGGCCAACATCCCCCAACGGTCTGAAGCCAGCGCAACCATTTGCCATTCCCCGGCTGAAACAGCGACCCTGGCTGCCCGTTCGGCAATTTCAGGATCTTCTGATTTCAGCGCGGCTTCCAGATAAGCAGCTGCCGCACCGGAAAAGTCGCCATCCGCGCCTAATTCCTCAGCGGCTAAAACGTGATACATCACATCCGAATCTGTCGGCTGCAAATCGGTTTCAGGAACCTCGCTGGTGACTGCTTCCACCGGCTCAGACCCGGCCTCCGCTTCCGGATGGGACGGCAATTCCTGAGTCGATGAACACCCCGCCATTAACAACATGACGAAAATGAACACGCAAGGTACCCTTTTCATGAAACAATAGGAATAATTCATGAGACACAGGATAACTGCTTGAAGCCAGCTAACCAATCCCCGCGAGCAAACAATCTTGATAATTGGATGTTGAACCGGTATCAGAGTTGTGCCGGACTTGAAATTGCCGAAAATAGCAAGCATATTCGCTAGGCTTTCAAACACAACAACTACTCATGCCACTGCTTATCACCGGAATCAGTCACCACACTGCAACGCTGGAAATCCGCGAGAGGATTGCTATCACGCGTATAGACTATGCCGCGCGGATGAAAGATTTACTTGAGCGTGATGGCGTTGAAGAGGTTGTTATAGTCAGTACCTGTAACCGCACCGAGATTTATAGCGTCGGTCCAAAACAAAGCGCTGATGTGATTCGCCAGTGGCTGCAGGTCAAAGGCGGTTTGAGCGACGCTGAAATGGATAAACACTGTTACGTACAGGAACGCGAACTGGCAGTTCACCACCTTTTCCGGGTTGCGGGTGGTCTGGAGTCACTGGTCCTGGGCGAGTCGCAAATTGTCGGCCAGCTAAAAGATTCCTTGCAGATGGCTAGCCAGGCCGGCGGTGTTGGAAAAGTCCTGGACCGTCTGTTTCAGCATGCGTTCGCCACCGGCAAACGAATCCGTAGCAAGACAGGGATTGGCGACCATCCGGTTTCAGTCGCCTACACAACGGTCATGCTTGCAAAACAAATCTTTGGCGACCTGACCGCCAAGACCGTCATTCTGGTCGGCGCCGGTGAAATGGTCGAACTGTGTGGTCGCCACCTGCATGACAAGGGCCTCTCCAGTCTAATCATTGCCAACCGCAGTATTGAGCGTGCCAGCGAACTTGCTGAGCAGTTCGGTGGGCTCGCTGTTTCCCTGACCGACCTGCCAGGCGTATTGCACAAAGCCGATATCCTGATTAGCTCTACTGCAAGTCTGGAACCTGTAATACAAACAGCATCAGTAAAAGCAGCGCTCAAGCAACGCCGCAACCAACCCATGTTCCTGGTCGATATCGCCGTGCCCCGGGATATCCATCCGGATGTTGGCAAGCTGAACAATGTGTATCTCTATACGATTGACGATCTGCAGAAAGTCGTCGACCACAACGTCTCCAAACGGACCAAGGCTGCCGAAGCTGCCAGCGGTGATGTAGTGGAGTCAGTCGAAGAATTCATGCGCTGGTTGAACAGCGCCCGCGCGGTTGTTTATTTACAAAACCTGCACAAACACGCCCGCGCGAACAGTGATGAACTGGTTGCCAAAGCTTTACGGAAAATCAGGGCAGGTCAGGATCCGGAGCAGGTTGTTACACAACTGGCGAATACGCTGACCAAAAGAATACTGCATTTACCCAGCACACGTTTACGCCAGGCAGCAGAAGAACAGGATGATGAACTGCTCAGAGTTGCTAACCGCCTGTTTGAACCGGACGACAACTAATGAGTTTATTACCCTCAATACACATCCGACTGGACCAGGCGCGGGAGCGACACGAGGAAATCGGTATTCTTCTGAGCACACCGGAAATCCTCGCAAATCAGAACCGGTTCCGCGAATTATCGGTTGAATACTCGCAGTTGGGACCGGTGGTAGACACCTGGGAGCAATGGCAAAAGGCTGGCCAGTCAATTGAAGAAGCCAGGAATCTGCTAAAAAGCCCGGATGTTGAAATGCAGGATCTCGCCAGCGAAGAACTCGCCACTGCGACAAAGTTACAACAGACATTTGAACTGGAATTGAACACCCTGTTATTACCCAAAGATCCCGATGATGACAACAATATCTTCATTGAAATCCGGGCCGGAACCGGGGGTGATGAAGCCGCCATATTTGCTGGTGATCTGTTCCGAATGTATCACCGTTATGTCGAAAACAATCGCTGGCAAATTGAGACCATCAATACCAGCAATGGTGAACATGGTGGTTACAAAGAGATTGTTGCCCGCATTATTGGTCATGGTGCTTATTCAAGGTTTAAATTTGAATCCGGCACGCACCGTGTGCAACGGGTTCCGGAAACTGAGTCGCAAGGTCGCATCCACACCTCCGCGTGCACCGTCGCAATTCTGCCGGAGCGGGAGAGCATTGAAGGTGTAGAAATCCTGACCTCGGATCTCAAAATCGATACCTTTCGCGCTTCAGGTGCTGGTGGACAACATGTGAACACCACTGATTCAGCCATTCGAGTCACCCATTTACCTTCCGGTCTTGTTGTTGAATGTCAGGATGAACGTTCACAGCATAAGAACAAAGCACGTGCATTATCACTACTCAGTGCTCGTTTGTTGGAAAAAGAAAGGGCTGAGCAGGCACGCGAACAAGCGGCAAACCGGAAACTACAGGTTGGTTCAGGTGACCGTTCACAACGTATTCGCACCTACAATTTCCCGCAAGGACGGGTAACCGACCACAGGATCGGTCTGACCTTGTATAAACTGGAAGAATTGATGAACGGCAGTCTTGATATGGTTATTGGTCCTTTAACCCTGGAGTATCAGGCCGAATTGCTAAACGAGCTGGCCAATTGACGCTGGTTCGGGGGCTGCTGTTACTTTGGCTGGTTTGCTGTATCGGCTGCACCAACGCAACTGACTCCGCTGACAGTTTTAAACTTTATCTTGTCCGGCACGCGGAGAAACAAGCGGATGGGAGTAAGGATCCCGCTCTATCTGACGTCGGCATGGTTCGCGCTGAACAGCTGGCCACCTGGTTTGAAGAAAAAGACATCAAGGCAATCTGGTCGAGTGATTACCAGCGTAGCCGCGATACTGTAGCTCCTTTGGCTGCCAGCCTGGGGCTGAAGTTGAAGCTCTATGACCCCCGGGATCTGCCGGCATTGGCCAAAACCCTGCTGCAAAATCGGAACAACGCACTCGTCGTCGGGCACAGCAATACCACACCGGAACTCGCGCGTTTGTTATGCCAGTGCGAGATTGCCGATATGGACGATGCCGAATATGATCGCTTGATTGTTATGTCAGTTTCCAATAACGAAACACGTGTAGAAACGTTATGGCAAAACAACCTGTTTTAACCGTAAGCTACCCATGAGCCCGCGCAGCAGGATTACTTTCTGCAGCGGTAACTCCTGGCATTTCTGCGCCTTGCAGTCAGGTCCTGTCTTGTTTTATCTTTAAAAAATATAAGCCGACGACTATATTTATAGGACTTAAAAAGGCAATAACATCAAGGTTATATTGATGTTCAGGCAGTATCAGCAAGAGACCCGCCAGGGCATTGCCGCTGAGCAGGATTATCGCGCCAATGCGTCTCAGCTTCGGCAGCAGCACCAGCAACAACAAGGGGTTAAGCAATAACAGATTAGCATTGTCCCTGCTGGCTTCATGGTCGGTTAACAGCCACAGTGCGGCAAGTACCAAACCCATTGTGACGTTGATCAGAACCCAGGCACGGCACAGTCTCTCCAGCCACACCGGCGGCATGAATTTACCGGCCAACCAGGCAAGACCGGCAAGCAGCAACCCGAAAAGCAGATAGCGATACCACATGGTAGTTGGTGTAGCGGTCAGCGGGGCTAGTGTGGAAGTCAGAAACATCGTATCGATTTCAACCAGCGGCTGGCCGTTCTCAGCTGCTGCCATGGACATTGCGGCGATTTCATCAGCGACAACCATTGGTATGAACATTTCATCCCAGCGTGAAACAGCGCGGTCTACCGGATAACCAAGGCCCGTCTCTAAACCGAGGTAAAGCCAGAATTCCATCTGTGTCAGACGACGGGTCTGATCACGAAAATTCAATTTTGCTGGAATCTGCGAGGTGCGTGCTGACAGTTCGCCGTCAAGTGCGATATCCAGCGCGTCACGAATCCGGGTTGAGCAGTTATTGAGGTAATAGTCATAGCGATAATTACGGTTTTCCGGCTGAATCTCTTTCAGCAGGTAGTCACGCAATTGCTGGTACTGCAGTGGAGTCAGGTTGAGTTTCTGGCCACGGATACTTCGATTTTCCTGCCGGTAGTACTCAAACTCCCGGGATACCGGTTGGGCAATGGAGAAATACAGCATGCGGCCACGCATAAACCGCAAAAAGAAATCTTCCTGATCAAAATCGAAAAAACCAAAGTTAAACGTGTGATCTAAACCAGCAGCGGGTTCGCGCAACCAGATGGCATTGTGGCCAAATCGTTCAAAGTAAATCTCACCCGGGCCAAATGTAACCAGCCAGGCTTCCCGGGCATCTTCAGCAACCGCAGGGATCGTCGAAACTTCAGTAGCAAACCCCGACTGCGACCAAGCCAGTAAAAAAAAACAAAGTGAAAAACACCAGGCGCGTAGAACGCCGGTCCGTGCGTTTCCAGTGGGTATGTTATTCAGGCGTGAGGTCACTCATTTCCAACATGATGATGCGCCGGTTATCGGCCCCCGTCACGCGAAAATGAAAGCGTTCTGCCAAAACCACTTCCTCGCCCATTTCCGGGACCCGTCCAAATGCCGCCAGTAACAAACCACCAACGGTATCGTAGTCCTCATCACTCAAATCACATTCAAAAACCTCGTTGAAATCTTCCACTTCAGTCAGTGCATTGACGCGATAGTTGTTATCACCCAGCACCTTGATGAAGGCCTCTTCTTCCTCATCGTGCTCGTCGTCAATTTCACCAACGATCTCTTCCAGTACATCCTCAATCGTGATCAAACCGGAAACACCACCGTACTCATCAACCACAATGGCCATATGATTGCGACTGGCACGAAAATCCCGCAGCAACATATTCAGGCGCTTGCTTTCAGGAATGACAACCGCCGGTCTGAGCAGAACTTTCAGGTCGAAGGCTGGACTGTCCTCGGCATAGTGGCGCAAAAGATCCTTGGCCAGCAGGATACCTTCAACTTCATCGCGGTCTTCACCTATCACTGGAAAGCGCGAATGACCGGATTCGAGAATCGTTGGCAGAAATTCACTTAATGGAGTTTCGAGTGAAATAACAACCATGTGCGAGCGCGGCACCATTGCATCACGAACCTGCATTTCTGAAACTGCAAGTGCACCATCGATCATGGCAACAACCTCAGCGTCAATAATCCCTTTCTCACAAGACACGTTAATCAGCTGTTTCAGCTCTTCCCGATCCCGGGGTTCGGGTGAAAATGCCTTACTGATACGCCCCATCCAGGCTTTAGGCCCGGTACCGCTATTCGATTGGTCTTCGCTCATGTTTATTTATCTGACGACGCCAATTGCGCCTGTTGACAACAAGGAACATCATCCCTTAAACCGTGTTTTACCAGAAGTGCGCAAATATTTCAGCATTAGTCTGTGAAAATCTGTCACGGGATATCCAGGTATGGATCAGAAATACCCAGTTGCGCCAGAATTTCGGTCTCCAAAGACTCCATAGTTTCAGCTTCATCAGTCTGCTCATGGTCGTACCCAAGCAGGTGCAAAATACCGTGAATGGTCAGGTGCGCCCAGTGATCGGCTTCCGGTCGCTGCTGCTCTATCGCTTCGCGAACCACCACCGGCGCACATATCAACAGATCCCCAAGCTCGGCTTGCCTGATTTCAGCCGGCAGACCTTCTGGCAATTCCGCCGGAAATGACAAAACATTGGTGGCATAGTCTTTCTTGCGGTATTCCCGGTTAATACGCCGTGCTTCGGGTTCATCAACAATCCGAATGGTCAATGCAAATTTGTGCTCCTGCTCAACCGGAACAGCATCTATCCAAAGCTTAAACTGGTCATCACCCGGGGTATTTTCGCACGCCGTTGCACGTTGTATTTCAAACTCAGCCAGCATCAGAGCCCTTGGCTTTGCCCGCTTTGTCATAAGCCATCACGATGCGTTGCACCATCGGGTGCCTGACCACGTCCCTGGCAGTAAAATAATTAAAACTGATACCTTCAACACCCTTCAGGATTTCTACAGCCTGTTTCAGACCCGAAAGCTGGTGTTTGGGCAAATCGATCTGTGTAACATCGCCGGTAATGACCGCGGTTGACCCGAAACCGGTTCGGGTCAGGAACATTTTCATCTGCTCTGTCGTTGTATTCTGGGCTTCATCAAGAATGATAAATGCGTCATTCAGTGTGCGCCCGCGCATAAACGCCAACGGTGCCACCTCGATGACATTACGTTCAATCAGCCTTGCCACCTGGTCAAAACCCAGCATTTCGTAAAGCGCGTCATATAGGGGGCGCAGATAAGGGTCCACTTTCTGGGCCAGATCACCGGGCAGAAAGCCAAGCCGTTCACCTGCTTCTACGGCCGGTCTGACCAGTATAATCCGCTGGACTCTATCCTCGTGCAAGGCCGCCACAGCACTGGCAACTGCCAGGTAGGTCTTGCCGGTTCCGGCCGGTCCGATGCCAAAATTGACATCGTATTTACTGACATTACGCAAATAATTTTTTTGATTGGGTCCGCGACCGCGGATGGCCCCGCGTTTGGTAATGATGGTGACTTCATCAGCTTGCTCGGCACTTTCATCAGCATCCGCAATTTCAGCGATCCCTGATTCCTGCAGATGAAGATTGATCAGTTCCGGGCTCAGAAATTCTGTTGCGGATAACAGGTACAACTGTTTCAACAAACGGCTGGCCGCGCGCGCCTGGCGGACTTCACCCTGCACGGTAAAAAGGTTACCCCGGCAAAATATATCAACACCCAAACGGCTTTCTATTTGTTTCAGATGCTGATCGAACTGACCACACAAATTCGCCAATCTTTCGCTATCAGCAGGTTCCAGTTCCAAACTAAGTCTTTGACTCATAAAGGCATCAGGCCGCAACAACCGATGGTTCATCGACCGCAACAATACGTGCGCGCAAGGAATTGCGAAGCGCTTCAGTGATGGTCACTTCAACAAACTGCCCGATCAAACGTGGATGGCCCTCAAAATTCACTACCCGGTTATTCTCAGTTCTACCGGCGAGTTGCTGAGCATCCCTCTTGCTAAAACCTTCCACCAGTATTCGCTGCACACTCCCAACCATTGCTTTACTGATGCCAAGCGCCTGTTTGTTGATCAATGCCTGCAGCCGTGCAAGACGTTCCTTCTTGACTTCCAATGGTGTGTCATCGGCCAACGAGGCCGCGGGCGTACCGGGCCGGGCGCTATAGATGAAGCTGAAACTCTGGTCAAAATTGATCTCTGCAATCAGTTTCATCGTGTTTTCAAAATCAGCATCAGTTTCACCGGGAAAACCAACGATAAAATCTGAGGACAGGCTGATATCCGGCCGCTGCTCGCGTAATCGGCGGATTTTCTGTTTGTATTCGAGCACGGTATGACCACGTTTCATCATTGCCAATACACGATCGGATCCGCTTTGTACGGGCAGATGAACATAATTCGCCAGTTTTGGCACTTCCCCGAATGCTTCAATCAAACTTGCGGAAAACTCCACAGGATGCGAGGTGGTGAAACGGATTCTTTCAATGCCATCGATGGCTGCAACATAATGGATCAATAAGGCCAGATCAGCCTTGCCACCCTCGTAGAGCTCACCGTTATATGAATTGACATTCTGTCCCAACAGGTTGATTTCCTTCACGCCCTGTAACGCAAGCCCGGCACATTCAGCGATAACATCATCCAGTGGACGGCTGACTTCTTCACCCCGCGTGTAAGGCACAACACAGAATGTGCAGTACTTTGAGCAACCTTCCATAATAGATACAAATGCACTCGGGCCTTTTGCACCAGCCGCCGGCAGGCTATCGAATTTTTCTATTTCCGGAAACGAAATATCCACTGCTGGTTTGCCGGTTCTGCGAACTGAATCGATCATCTCCGGCAGCCGGTGCAGGGTCTGCGGTCCAAACACCATATCAACATAGGGCGCGCGTTTGATGATGGCTTCACCTTCCTGGCTGGCAACGCAGCCACCCACACCGATGACAACTTTGCGGCCATTGGCTTTCAGTTTTTTCCAGCGCCCCAATTGTGAAAAAACTTTCTCCTGGGCCTTTTCACGAATTGAACAGGTATTGACCAGGATCACATCGGCATCGGCTTCGATATCGGTCAATTCAAGACCATGTGATGCTGCCAGCACGTCCGCCATTTTGTCGGAATCGTACTCGTTCATCTGACAACCATGTGTCTTGATAAAGAGTTTACCTTTCATCTACTACCTGCCCTTCACTATGTTTAGCCGTTCAAAAGTTTATGCTGCGAAAGCTGACCGGGTGACCTCAAGCAAAAGTCACATCCAGACTAATACGCCGCACAGAACCAGATAGAATACACGCAGATTCAATACTTAGCCATATATGCAACCATTGAAAGGGAGCAGCCATGCCATGGAATTACCGGACGGTCTGATCACCGCTTTGCTAAATGCCAAAAAAGCACTGGTCCTGACCGGTGCCGGGATGTCAGCCGAGAGCGGCGTTCCGACTTTTCGTGATGCCCAGAGCGGTTTGTGGTCGAAGTTCCGGCCGGAGGACCTGGCAACATCTGAAGCCTTCCGGGAACACCCGCAAATCGTATGGGACTGGTATGCAGAGCGCCGCGATACTATCCTCAAGGTCCGCCCCAACGCCGGTCACAGCGCCCTGGTCGAAATGGAGCAGTACTTTGAAACCCTGCTGGTGGTCACACAGAACGTTGATGGTTTGCACCAGTTGGCAGGTTCGACCAATATCGTTGAACTACACGGCAACATCATGCTTTCGATATGTAGCGAANCCGGCCGGCTCATCGAAAACANCTGGATCACATCCAACCCCGGGANNCCGCCTGTTTCACCCCACCACCCGCGGGGCTTTGCACGACCCGGGGTGGTCTGGTTTGGTGAAGCATTGCCGGAAGGCGCCATGAACCAGGCGACATATGCAGCCATGAAATGTGACGTTTGTTTTTCCATTGGCACCTCTAGCCTCGTGCAGCCAGCGGCGTCCCTACCCTTTGTCGCCCTCAATGCAGGTGCCATTGTCATTGAGATCAACCCGACACCAACGCCACTGAGTCGCATAGCCGACTTCAGCCTGCAGGGGACGGCGGTCGAAGCGCTGACGGCTATTACGACGGAATTATCGCACTGTAAATGAGCAGCCTGATGCGCGCTCCGGTATAATTGAAACCTACCACCCACCACATTATTACGGGAACAATCATGACGCAAACCATGCGTGCTTTGGTAAAACGCGAGTCCACCAAAGGCATCTGGATGAAAGAAGTTGCCATCCCCCAGACCGGCACCAATGAAGTATTGATTAAAGTAGAAAAAACAGCCATTTGCGGCACGGATGTGCATATCTATAACTGGGATGCGTGGTCGCAAAGAACGATTAAACCGGGCACCATCATCGGTCATGAATTTGTTGGAAAGATAGTAGAGCTGGGTGATGGAGTTACCGGTTACAACGTGGGTGACCGCGTATCCGCAGAAGGCCATATCATCTGCGGACACTGCCGGAATTGCCGTGCGGGCAAACGTCACCTGTGTCCAAATACGATTGGAATAGGGGTTAACCGCGATGGTGCCTTTGCTGAGTACATCGTCGTTCCGGCTACCAATTTATGGCCAATTCCGGATGCTATTGCGCCAGAACTGGCGGCTTTTTTTGACCCTTTTGGCAATGCTGCCCATTGCGCCCTGCAATTTGACCTGGTCGGTGAAGATGTACTGATCACCGGCGCCGGGCCGATTGGAATCATTGCAGCCGGGATTTGTAAGCATGTGGGCGCACGTCATGTTGTTATTACCGATGTAAACGATTACCGCCTGAACCTGGCAAAGGAGATGGGAGCCACGCGCACCATCAACGTCAAACACGAATCCATCGCCGATGTCGTGAAAGAGCTGAAAATTGAAGGTTTTGATATCGGTATGGAAATGTCCGGACAACCCGTGGCCTTCAATGATCTGTTACATCATATGTTTAACGGTGGGCAAGTTGCCTTACTGGGCATCTTACCCGCCGGTACGGGTGTCGACTGGGATCAGATCATTTTCAAAGGTCTTGAGATCCACGGCATCTATGGCCGACGCATGTACGAAACCTGGTACAAAATGACCCAGATGGTGTTGACCGGTTTTCCCTTGCACAAGGCCTTAACGCACCATATTCCGATTGATGATTACGAAACCGGGTTCCAGCTAATGATTGCCGGGCAGTCAGGTAAAGTTGTCTGTGACTGGACCGGCACTATTTAAGAGGCGCTGTCCCCTTCCGGGCAATATACCTCTTAATCAAAGTCGTTCAGAAAACATCGGAAATTTCTCAAGGAGATATTGATATGGTTTCACTGGAGCACCTCAGCACAACACTGGATGAGATTCGCGCTGCCGGTTTATACAAAACCGAACGGATTATCACCACACCGCAAAACGTGGAAATCAAGGTGCAGGGTGGCAAGGAAGTGCTTAATTTTTGCGCCAATAACTACCTTGGGCTTGCGGATAATCCGGACGTGATAGCCGCCGCGCACAGGGCTTTGGACGAATACGGCTTTGGTCTTGCCTCGGTGCGTTTTATCTGTGGCACGCAGGATTTACACAAGCAACTTGAAAAAACAATTTCAGAGTTCTTCGGCACCGAGGACACCATCCTCTACACCTCCTGCTTCGATGCCAATGGCGGTCTTTTTGAAACGCTGCTCGATGAGCGCGATGCAGTAATTTCTGACGCGCTCAACCACGCTTCCATCATCGATGGTATTCGCCTGTGCAAAGCTCAACGGCTTCGCTATCCCAACAGTGATATGCAGGCGCTGGAAAAGGCCTTGCAGGATACGCAGGACTGCCGCACCCGTCTGATCGCTACCGACGGTGCGTTCAGCATGGATGGTTATATCGCCAAACTGGACGAAATCACCGCACTGGCTGAACGTTATGATGCATTGGTCATGGTCGACGACAGCCACGCCACCGGTTTTATGGGCCAAACAGGGCGCGGCTCAGCCGAACACCATGGGGTGCTGGACAAAATAGACGTCTTCACCTCGACATTGGGCAAAGCACTGGGGGGCGGTTCCGGCGGTTTTACAAGCGGTCGCCAGGAAATCATTGATCTGCTGCGTCAGCGTTCACGCCCTTACCTGTTCTCAAATACCTTGCCGCCACCCTTGGTCGCTGCTTCGATTAAGGTTTTTGAAATGTTGTCTGGCTCAACCAGGTTGCGTGACAAACTGGAAAGCAGCACCCGTTATTTCCGCGACAGGATGACTGCGGCCGGTTTCGATATCAAACCAGGCATACACCCCATTGTGCCGGTCATGTTGTATGACGCACCACTCGCCCAGGAATTTGCCGCCCGCTTGCTGGATGAAGGTATCTATGTGATCGGGTTCTTCTTTCCGGTTGTACCCAAGGGTGAAGCACGTATTCGCGTGCAGGTTTCAGCTGCTCACGAAAGACACCATCTTGATCGTGCAGTGGAAGCTTTCGTAAAAGTCGGGAAAGCGCTGGGAGTGTTGTAGGGCGATGCGACATAAAATTATCGCTGCGTTGCAAATTGGCAGTGATTCAACCGGAACCTCGGCAACGCTGGATAAAATCCTGGCGTATGCACCGGAAATCAAACAGGCAAATTGCGATTTGCTGGTGATGCCGGAAGCTCTTTTGGGCGGCTACCCGAAAGGTGCTGGTTTTGGGACCCGTGTGGGTTACAGAACACCCGAGGGTCGCGAGGAATTCCTGAAATACTGGCAACAGGCCATCGATCTTGACGGACCCGAGGTAAACAGTCTTTCTGAACTGGCAAAGACATGGACCCGGCAGGCCACTATTCCCGTCCCGATATATTCAAACTGAGCGTTGATGAACAGGAGCGTCCACCGGTTTCATTTGTTTGACGTCAGCTCAGCATTTCCCTCCGGATTTTTTCCTGATTGCTTCTTTGCTCGCGCAGCGGGGTCGGTCTTGAATA
>BS_KBA_SWE02_21mDRAFT_10000249_pt1 | contig 19452 bp, 15 predicted proteins | sample BalSeasSWE02_21m_FD_9196 | JGI IMG/M metagenome (IMG submission 9196)
TGAAGCTCAAATAAAAGACATTATCAAAGTAAGCATTGAAAATATATACCAATCTGACGAAGTTGTTGATAAGGAAATAGCAGGTTATGAAGTCATCAATCAACTTTTAAATAGCTTTACATTAACAACAGCCAATGCTTTTGAGGGAAAGCTCTCGAACTACGATAATCTTATATTGAAAATTCTACCCAAGACTTTAAATATTCATAATAATTCATTGTATGAAAACTTACTTGCAATATGCCATTATATTTCAAAATTATCGGATAGTAATGCCATATTGACCTATAAAAAACTTAAGGGTTTTCATATTTAAATTGCCACTGTTGATATTACTGTTAATATTTTTCAGTGATTTTTAAAGAGCTTATTATAATATTTGGCATCTTTGTTTTTTAATTAAACAAAACATTTTAACGATAAAAATTGTATTTTAACGGCAATTAAATATATTTGTTCTCTGACAAACCAAAACTACCGTAATGAAAAAAAATCTTTTAAGTGCATTAGTTATTTTCTTTGTAACTGTTGCACTTCTTCTGATGATTGATGATATTTCAAAAAGTAAAAATGTCCAATTAGACCAAAGCACTGATATTTACAATGCGCCTCAACAAACTGATTTGGTTACTACTGATGATGTAGAGTAAATTCTTCTATTGATTTTGCTATGCCTTCTGGATCTAATCCCGTTTGATGTTGCAATTCTTTTACAGATCCATGTTCGATAAAATGGTCAGGGATTCCTAAAATTTTTATAGGATTTTTATAATCATATTCAGCAGCAAATTCTAAAATTGTTGAACCGAACCCTCCTTTGATACACCCATCTTCAACAGTTAAAATAAGGGCATGTTTATCAAAAACTTTGTGAAGTAATTCTTTGTCAAGAGGTTTTACAAAACGCATATCATAATGTGCAATTTGTTCTTTGTTTGAAATAAGTTTTAATGCTTCACTGACATTATTAGCGATAAATCCAATGCTTAAAACCGCTAACGAAGTTCCTTGTTTAAGCTCAAATCCTTTACCTATTTCAATAGCTTTAAAAGGCTGTTTCCAATCTAAAATAGTTCCCCTACCTCTTGGATATCGTATGGCAATAGGGTGTTCAAGCCCCAACTGAGCGGTGTACATAATGTTACGTAGTTCAATTTCGTCACGAGGTGCAAAAATGATAAGATTAGGAATGCAACGTAAAAAAGCCAAATCAAAAACACCATGGTGGGTTGCGCCATCTTCTCCAACCAAACCCGCTCTATCCAAACAAAAAATAACTGGTAAATCTTGAAGTGCCACATCATGGATCACTTGGTCATAAGCACGCTGCAAAAAAGTTGAGTAAATATTACAGAACACAATAAGTCCCCGGGTAACCATTCCAGCTGCCAATGTTACTGCATGCTGTTCGGCTATCCCTACATCAAAAGCACGATCAGGAATTTCGTCCATCATAAATTTCAATGAACTACCTGTAGGCATTGCTGGTGTAATCCCTACAATATTTCTATTTTGTCTTGCCAGTTCAACTAGGGTGTGTCCAAAAACATCCTGAAATTTTGGAGGCTGAAGCACTTCACTTTTAGAAATTAAATTTCCAGTTGTAGCATCAAATTTTCCGGGAGCATGATATTTGACCTGATTATCTTCGGCTTGCTTTAACCCCTTTCCCTTGGTAGTGATGACATGTAATAACTTTGGACCTTTTATTGTTTTCAAACGGTTCAATTCAGAAATAAGGGCTTCAATATCATGGCCATCAATGGGGCCGGTATAATTAAAGTTTAAAGCTTCAAAAATATTGTCCTGTTTTTGAGTGCCTTTTTTTACATTGGTTAAATATTGTTTTAAGGCTCCAACACTTGGATCAATTCCAATAGCGTTATCATTTAAAATGACCAACAAATTGGCATCGGTAACTCCTGNATGGTTCAAGCCTTCAAAAGCCATTCCACTAGCAATGGAGGCATCTCCAATAACTGCAATGTGATGCCTGTCTTCATGCTTAAGTTGTGATGCAATGGCCATTCCCAATGCNGCCGAAATNGATGTTGAAGAATGNCCTACGCCAAATGTATCATATTCNCTTTCGNCTCGTTTTGGAAACCCACTAATGCCGCCTAATTGTCTATTTGTGTTAAAAATAGCTTTTCTGCCAGTTAAAATCTTATGACCATAAGCCTGATGACCCACGTCCCATATCAATAAATCGTTTGGGGTATCAAAAACATAATGCAATGCAATGGTAAGCTCTACTGCGCCTAAACTCGCTCCTAAATGGCCTTCTTTTGTGGCTACAATATTGATGATAAAATTCCGTAATTCTTGCGCAAGTTGAGGCAAGTCTTCTTTTTTTAATTGACGAAGATCTTCTGGAAAATTGATATTTTTTAATAAATTTTGCATCAAGTGCAAATGTACGAGTTGAAAGCGATATGATTAAATTATAAATTGAAATTGTATTTTTGAGTTATGGAAAATAGTTTTGATGACATTTACTTTATGAAAAAGGCGCTTCAGGAAGCTGAAATGGCTTTTGAAAAAGGTGAAATCCCAATAGGAGCTTTAATAGTTATTGATAATAGAATCATTGCAAGGGCACATAATTTGACCGAAAAGTTGAATGATGTTACAGCCCATGCCGAAATGCAGGCCATTACTGCCGCAGCCAATTTTTTAGGAGGTAAATATCTAATCAATTGTACACTATATGTAACCTTGGAACCCTGCCAAATGTGTGCTGGAGCGCTTTATTGGAGCCAAATCTCCAAAATTGTATATGGGGCACGAGACGAAGAGCGCGGATACTTAAACTTAAAAACCAAATTGCACCCAAAAACAGAGGTTATTGGAGGGGTTCTGGCAGAAGAATCTTCTCAACTTTTGAAGCGGTTTTTTGTTGAAAAGCGAAATTTAAACTAAAAAAAAGCCCAACTACATGTTGGGCTTTGAAACTTGCAATTAAAGATATATCACTTAGATTACTCGCACGTTTGCGGCAACCTTTCCTTTTCTTCCTTCTTCTTCAGTGTACTCTACACTATCGCCTTCACGTAATTCAACACCATTAAGATTTGATACGTGTACGAAAATGTCTTTTCCTGTTTCATTGTTGGTAATGAATCCAAATCCTTTTGAACCATTAAAAAATTTAACTTTTCCAGTCATTGTAAAAAAATATTGATTAATATACAAATGTATAATTAATAATAATGCAATAGAATAAACCCATGAATTTTTATTAAAAAATTGATTATCAATACTTTTTTTTATGATTTCTCATTTTATCTAAATTCTCTTTGGTAATCATATAATCTTTAATGTCTTTGTCTTTCCATCTATAATATGAAAAAAGTGGAAAGACAATAATGAAAAGACCTACTACACCAAATCCAATGAATTTTTCAGACATCTCATTGTCTATGAAATATCCAGTAAGGATGCTTCCTATAGTAGCAATGGATAATAAGATGATTATATATTTCATATGTAGATATTTAATGATTTTTATAGGTCATATGGAATCGCTTATCTTCATTGGTGTTTGTTTGCAANAACTANTTGTTNNTNGTNATTTCATATTATTTTGTAAAATTAATAAGTTGGCGTCTATATGCTGTTAACAATTTAGATTTTGAAATGAAGCCAATATACTTTCCATCTTCAACCACAGGTAAATTCCAAGCACTGCTATCCTGAAATTTTTTCATAATGTCGGTCATTTTATCTTTTTTAATGTCGATGATTTCGGGGGGATCTTGCATGACATCCCTAGCTAAAACTTCATTGTATAAACTTTGGTCAAACATAATAGGTCTAATATCATCCAATAAAATAATACCTTCAAGCTTTCGGTTTTTATCATTAATCACCGGAAAGATATTGCGATTGGATTTTATTACAGCTTCGTGCACGATATCTCCTAAAGTCATTTTTGGTGCTATGCTCACAAAATTGGTTTCAATAACTTTATTGATGTCCATTAACGTAAGAACGGCATGATCTTTATCATGAGTAATTAATTCTCCTTTTCTGCCCAATTCCATCGTATAAACAGAATGCGGATTAAAATATTTTGTAATGCTAAATGAAATCGTTGCGGTTAACATCAAAGGAATAAAAAGATCATAGCCTCCTGTAAGTTCAGCAATGAGAAATATAGCTGTTAATGGTGCATGCAAAACTCCGGCCAATAAACCAGCCATTCCCACAAGTGTAAAATTACTTTCAGAAATTGGGGTATTTATAAATCCAGAATTATTAATGATTTTGGCAATACAATTTCCCATGATGCTTCCCATAAAAAGCGTAGGTGCAAAAATTCCACCAACGCCACCAGCCCCAAAAGTTATGCAACTGGCGATTATCTTAAAGAACACAAGACCAGCTAAAAGCCCAATAACAATCCAAACATTTTCTAAATCCATATTCAGGAAATTATTATGAAGCGCTTCCTTCGGGTTCCCAGCAATTAAATTATTTATGACATCAAATCCCTCACCATAAAGCGGAGGAATAAAATATATTAATACCCCAATTGCAATTCCACCAAAGATCAAACGTTTTATAGAAGAGCCTATTTTGTCAAAAATTTTATTAACTCTATCATATACCCCTGTAAAATAAATTGAAGTAATAGCTGCCACAACCCCTAAAATGGCATAAAAAGGGACATCGGAAACGCTAAATTTATCTACAATCCTGAAGGGTAACAAGATGTCATCTCCAAAGAAAAAATAAGAAGTCAATATGGCTGAAAGAGATGCCAATAGAAGAGGCAACATTGATGCCAGTGTTAAATCTAAACTAAATACTTCTATTGCAAAGACGATAGCAGCAATTGGCGCCTTAAAAATTGAAGACATGGCTCCAGCAGCAGCACAAGTTATCAATAAGCTTCTTGTGGTTTGGTTCATATGGAACAATCGTGAAATATTTGAACCAATTGCAGCTCCGGTTGCAACAGTNGGGCCTTCCAGCCCAACTGATCCACCAAAACCAACAGTAATTGGGGCTGTAAGAATTGAACCAAACATTTGAAACCTTTTCATGATACCTTTACGCTTGGAAATAGCAAACAATGTTGAAGGAATGCCATGACTAACTTTATTCCTAATCACATATTTCATGATTAAATAAACAAACCAAAGGCCAAGAATTGGAGACAAAAAATAAAAGGCAGTGTGGTATTCCTTAACTAAATTGCCCTCTAGGATGTGTTGAAAAAAGTGCGTTAAGTTCTTTAGAATTACGGCACCCACACCAGAAGTAAACCCAACGATAATACTTAAAATATAGACGAATTGTTTGTGAGAGATGTGCTTTGCTCTCCAAATTAAAAAACGCTTAAAAATGGGGTGTTTAGGCATATCAAAAGGTACTAAAAAAAATGTCCTGATATGTATCAGGACAAAAAATTATTATTTTAAATTGAGTTTTAAACTTAATTCCTCAAGTTGAGTGTCATCAATTGGAGCAGGTGCATCGATCATCACATCACGCCCAGAATTGTTTTTTGGAAATGCTATAAAATCTCGAATGGTTTCCTGACCTCCCAAAATGGCAACCAATCTGTCCAATCCAAAGGCAATTCCGCCGTGAGGAGGTGCTCCATATTGAAAAGCATCCATTAAAAATCCAAATTGTGCTTTGGCCTGTTCAGGGGTGAAACCTAAATAATCAAACATTAAAGCTTGTGTCTTTTTATCATGAATTCTTATAGAGCCACCACCAATTTCATTTCCGTTCAAAACCAAATCGTAGGCATTGGCTTTAACTTCACTTGGGTTTGTTGATAAAAGCTCAAGTTGGCCAGGTTTTGGAGATGTAAATGGATGGTGCATGGCATGATACCGTTTGGTTTCTTCGTCCCATTCCAAAAGAGGAAAATCGGTAACCCATAATGGAGCAAATTCAGTAGGTTTTCGTAAACCTAAACGATTTGCCAATTCCATACGTAAGGCACTTAATTGTGATCGAACTTTATTTTTTTCACCAGAAAGCACACAAATTAAATCTCCGGATTTGGCTCCTGTGATTTCTGCCCATTTTGCTAAATCGGTTTCATCGTAAAACTTATCAACCGAAGATTTAAAGGTACCATCTTCATTGCATCTACAATAAACCATTCCTAAAGCTCCAATTTGTGGACGCTTTATCCAATCAATTAATTGGTCAATCTCCTTACGAGTATATATATTTCCGCCTGGAACAGCTATACCAACGACTAATTCAGCAGTATTGAAAACACCAAAATCTTTATGTTGTGTAACTGCATTCAATTCTCCAAATTCCATCCCAAATCGGATGTCAGGTTTGTCATTACCATAACGTCTCATGGCTTCATCATAACTCATTCGAGGAAATTTTTTGACTTCAACACCATTTACAGCTTTTAACAAATGACGGGTCAAACCCTCAAAAGCATTCAAAATATCTTCTTGTTCAACAAATGCCATTTCACAGTCAATTTGAGTAAACTCAGGTTGGCGGTCGGCACGCAGATCTTCATCCCTAAAACACCTTACAATTTGAAAGTATTTATCCATGCCTCCAACCATTAACAGTTGCTTAAAAGTTTGAGGGGATTGTGGAAGCGCATAAAATTGCCCTGCATTCATTCGAGAAGGCACAACAAAATCACGTGCGCCTTCAGGAGTAGATTTAATTAAATAAGGTGTTTCAACCTCAATAAATCCTTCTTTGGATAAATAATATCTAACTTCTTGTGCGACTTTATGGCGAAAGATCAAACTGTTCTTTACTGGATTTCGGCGTATGTCAAGATAGCGGTATTTCATGCGTAACTCTTCACCACCATCGGTTTCGTCTTCGATAGTAAAAGGAGGAATTAAAGATTCATTTAAAATAGTTAATTCTGAAACCAAAATCTCAATATCTCCAGTTGAAAGATTTGGATTTTTTGAAGTTCGTTCAATAACCGTTCCCTTAACCTGAATCACAAATTCACGGCCAAGTTTTTGAGCTTGTGCCAGGATGGATTTTGGTGTACGTTCTTCATCAAATATTAATTGGGTAATACCGTAACGATCACGTAAATCTACCCAAACCATAAATCCTTTATCTCTAACTTTTTGAACCCAACCCGAAAGCGTAACTTCCGTATTGATGTGTGTTGCTCTTAGCTCACCACAATTATGACTTCTATACATAAATGAATTGTAAAATTGAGTTGCAAATTTAGCAAGTTATTATGTTTTTTAGCAGATTATTAACCATAATTTATAATCTATAATATGGTTGATTCCCGACTATACAGATATTTGCTTTCTTAAAAATATTTTGCGTTTCAATTTGTTAGTTAAAAAGAACAGTACAGGCACTATTATTAAAGTAAGGAATGTGGCAAAGATCAATCCGAAGATTACGGTCCAAGCCAATGGGCCCCAAAAGATAACATTATCACCTCCTATATAAATATTTGGGTTTAAATCGCTGAACAGAGAAAAGAAATCAATATTTAACCCAATGGCCAAAGGTATTAAACCAAAAACTGTTGTAATGGCAGTAAGCAATACAGGACGTAGTCGCGCTTTGCCTCCTTTTACTATGGCATCTGAAATATCTGACATTGGCAATCGTTCAGCAACTTCAATGTCCATAGTCTCTCGTTTACGATCAATCAGCAATTGGGTGTAATCCAAAAGTACTACACCATTGTTTACTACAATACCAGCAAGAGAAATGATTCCCATCATGGTCATCATGATCACAAAAGGCCAGCCCGTTATGACCAAACCTAAGAATACACCAATAAAACTTAAGAAAATTGCAACTAGAATAATTAATGGTTTTGAGATGGAGCTAAATTGGAACACCAATAACAGCATAATTAAAATTAAACCTTCTATTAAAGCTAGATTTAGAAATTCTTGTTGTTTAGTTTCTTCTTCTAACTGTCCTGTGTAGTCTATTTTAATGCCTTTTGGAATTTCACTGAAATTTTCCATTTCGTTCTTAATTTGTGAAACCACAGCTCCGGCATCATTATAACCTGGTGCTAAAGCAGAATAGACAGTAACTATGCGTTTTGTTTTTCTGTGTTTTATCGCACTGAATGAAGACGTATTAATTTGTTTTGCAACTGCCGATACGGGTATTTCTTTCAGCTTTCCAGTGGCCTGATCCCTAAAAATAATGTTTTGGTTGAATAGCGCATTTTTGTCATAGCGCAGGTCTTCATTAAGGCGTATATTAATATCATAATCTTCTCCCTTTTCCTTATATACGCCTGCTTTTGCGCCAAATAAAGAATTACGCAATTGTTGACCTACTTGACCTGCAGATACTCCTAATTCGCCTGCTTTTTCTCTATCAACAACAACTTCCATTATTGGTTTTCCTCTGTTAACATCAATTTTTAATTGATCAACTCCGGCAATTCCTCTGCCGTTAAGATAATCTCTCATAAGCTCTGCCAAGTCAATTAAAGCATTGTAATCTTCACCTTGTATTTCAATATTAACCGGATAACCAGCAGGAGGACCAACAGGATTTTTTTCTACTGAAATAGCGACACCTGGATAAGCTCCTTGTAAGGCTTCTTGAATTTCTTTACGCAATACTTCACTGCTTAAAATCTCTCCTTCATCATTTTTTCTGAATTTATACTCACGCATGGTAGCAGTAATTTTGCTGCGATTTGGCATTTTTGATGCTGATCCGCTATCGGTAAATGGATTTCCAGCGCCTTCACCAACTTGTGAAACGGCAGATTCTACCAATATATTTAAACCATCTTTTCGAATGTATTTATCTTGATTGATGATTTTATAAACCTTATTTTCAATTGACTTTGTTATTTCATTGGTTTTTTCGATATCTGTCCCTTCGGGATATTCGATATATACCATTATTTGGGCAGGTACGTTTTCAGGAAAAAATTGAATCTCGGTACGTTTACTTGCTATAGATGCACCAAATGCCATGACTGAAACAATCAACAAAACAACAGTTCCGGCTATAAGCATATAGGGCATAAATCCACTAAGAGACCATCTTAAAATACGTTCATATAAGTTTTCCAATCTTGGCAAAAACTGTTCTTGAAAGGTTATTGTCCAATTTCTTAGGAAAAAGCGATAACCCCACAACAATATTGCAGCAAAAATTAATAAGGTTCCCAAACCTCGGTAATTACCTCCAAAAAATGCAATAGGCAAACCAATAATTAGCGAAACAATGCTAATAATGACTAAAGTTTTAATAGGCATCAATCCATCCTCTATTTTCATAAACTGGGATACCATTACCGAGTTAATGAAAACAGCAACAAACAGGGAAGATCCTAGAACCACCGAGAGCGTAATTGGAAAATAGATCATAAATTCTCCCATTATTCCTGGCCATAAACCAAGTGGAACAAACGCCGCAACTGTTGTGGCTGTTGAAATGATAATGGGCAAAGCTATTTCTCCAATACCTTTTTTGGCTGCTTCAAATCGGCTCATGCCTTCATCTTCCATAAGGCGATACACATTTTCAACCACCACGATACCATTGTCCACCAACATACCAAGACCCATGATTAGACCAAAGAGGATCATAGTGTTCATGGTGTAGCCCAATAGGTTTACAATCATGAACGACATGAACATGGACATTGGAATGGCAAAGCCAACAAAAAGGGCATTACGGAATCCTAAAAAGAACATCAATACGGTCACAACCAAAATGATCCCGAAAATGATATTATTTACCAGATCATCTACCTGATGTAATGTAACAGAAGATTGATCGTTGGCTGTTGTAATGGTGACATCGTTGGGAATTACAGATCCATTTTTGGCATCGTCCAAGATTTCGTAAATTTTGCTAGTGGCCTCAACCATATTTTTCCCAGAACGTTTTTTAATGTCAAGCATGACCACATTCTCTCCAAATTCTCTTGCATAGGTCGTACGTTCCTCGTCCTTAAATTTAATTTCTGCGATGTCTTTAAGATATACAGCACCATTTTCAGATTTTACTACAAAATTTTCCAGCTCATTGGGTTTTTCTACCTCTCCAAGAATCCTTATGGTTCGTCTTTGACCACTAGATATCAGGTTACCGGCACTCATGGTCATGTTTCCGTTACTAATGGAAGAAATTACATCGTTGAAGCTAACTTTGGCTGCCATCATTTTATAGATATCTACAGCAACTTCTACTTCTTTTTCTTGTGCTCCACGAATATCGGCAGCTTTAATTTCTGGCAAGTCTTCAATTTCATCTTGAAGATATTCGGCAAACACTTTTAGTTTATCAACAGGATAATCCCCAGTAATGTTGATATTAAGAATGGGCATTTCTTCAGAAAAGTTGAGATCAAAAACATTGGGTTCAACCTTTGCGTTATTAAAAGTGGGCCAGTCTTCTGAAGCTTTTTCGGCATCTACTTCGTCTTTAACTTTGGCTTTAGCTTCTTCTACAGCAATGTTTTCATCAAATTCAATAATGATCATACCATAGTCTTCTTGAGAAGTAGAAGTGATCTCGTTTACATTACTAATTTTTTTTAGACGGTCTTCTAAAGGATCAACAATTAGTTTTTCAATATCTTCTGAAGTATTTCCAGGAAAAACTGTGCTGATATAAATTTTGGTTTCTTTAGCTTCAGGGAAACTTTCTCTTGGCATTGAAAAGTAAGCAGAAAGCCCTGCGATTAGAAAAATGGAAGCAATAACATAAATTATCGTTTTGTTATTGATAGCCCATGATGAGGGCTGGAATTCTTTATATAGATTTTTTTTGGTCATTGGTCAAAAGTCTTTTTTGTTTATTAGCCAGTCCCTATCTCGTTCAATATTAAAAGGTTTTCATGATTTCAATGAGCTGATCATCTTGAACACTTCTTGCTCCTTCTTTTATAATTTGATCTCCAACAGTTAAACCACTTAACACTTCAATAAGGTCACCTTGTGTTTTTCCTGTTGTAATGAAAACTTGTTTAGCAGTAGCTCTGTTTAAGCTGTCAATACCTTTTACAATATAAATGTATTGGTCACCATTACTGTTTTCTGATATTACGTTTTGGGGTATCAAAATAGCCTTTTCATTAGTGTAATCATTTATTTTCAATCGGGCAGTAAGATTGGGCTTGACATCACTGTTATTATTAGGAATTCCAACTTCAATTTTGAATGCTCTATTGTTTGGGTTGATGTAATTTCCCACTTGGCGTACAGAGGTTGAAACCGTTTTGTTGAGTACGGGAAAATAAGCTTCAACCTGTTTGCCCGGAACGACATTTGGAAGGTAATTTTCAGGGACCTCAGCTTCAACATACATATCATTCAAATTAACAATTCTAAATATTGGTGATTGACCTGGGACTACGACACTTCCTTGTTCGGAAATGACATCATCTATAACTCCTGAAAAGGGAGCCACTACATTGGTCTTACTTAATTGCGCTTCCAATTGTTTAACGGCATTTTTTTGAGCCATATAATTGGCTTCAGCTTGAAGATATTGAATTTCGCTGCCTATATTTTGTTCCCAAAGACGCTTTTGGCGTTCAAAAGTAGTTTTGGCCAGATTCTCTTGGACTTTAACTTGGGCCAATTGTTGGCTCAAACCACTATCATCAATTTTGGCAAGGATCTGACCTTTTGAAACATTCTGTCCTTCGGTCACATAAACATTGGTTAATGTTCCAGAAAATTCAGGATAAAGTACAATGTTTTGTTTGGTCACTACACTTCCTTGGATCTCAATAAAATGGTTAAATACGTCTTCCTCGATTTTAGAAGTCGTGATAAGCTGTAAGCTTTTTGTGCCTTCAAGTACTTTTTTAGCACTATCTAAAGTTTTTAACTTTAGTTCCAAAGCCTGCTCTTGGGTTTTGATTTCGGCATATTTTTCCTTGATCTTTTCAAGGTTTTTAGAATTGACAATTTCTTCTATGGATTCTTTTTTCTTTTGTTCACAAGACACGAAAATTGTGGCCAATAATATAATTGCGAGTATTTTTTTCATAACATTCTTAATATGAAGGGGTATTTAGTATGGTTTCTAATTCTGTTTTTTTGGTGATTACATCAAACATGGTTTGTAAATATTCTTGTTGCGCATTATACAATTGCAACTGGGCCTGTCTTAAATCGAAGCTTGAAGCAATGCCTTCAAAAAATTTAGTTTCATTTTTTGCCTCTATGCGTTCTGCTAATTTTAAATTTTGTTTTTTGTTTTCATGGTCTTCAATTGCAAATTGGTATTCACTTTTTGCCGATGCTATTTGAAGTTTAAGTTTTTGCTCAGTTTCGGTTAAATCATCTTTTGCTTTTTCAAGGTTTATTTTTGCGCGTTGTGTTGAAGCGCCTCTACCACCTGAACTAAAAAGAGGAATATTCATGTTTACGCCAAATAATGAAGAACCAATCCACCTTTCATTTTTATTTGTAAATGTGAATTGATCACTATAACCCGAATATGCTCCATTTATAAATGCATTTATGGTTGGCAGTGCTTTACTTTTTTCGAGTTTAACCAATAGCTCTTTTGAAACCATATCATTTTTAGCTATCAGGTAATCGATGGTGTTTTCAACACTTTCATCAGAATTAAGTATGCTCAATTCAGTATTTTGAACAGTTAAACTTTCTAGATTATCTGTTAAATTTATAATGGAATTTAAGTCTATTCCTATAGTAATGTTTAACATTTGATATGCTAAATCTTTTAATCTTGATGTATTTTTAAGTGCGCTCTCTACACTTGAAAGTGTAATTTGAAGTTGTTCAACACTTTCTTCCTCTTCAAAACCAGTTTCATAAATTTTAGTGATCTCACTAAGATTTTTTTGAAGCACAGACTTGTTGCGTTGCAATATGGCAACACTTTCTTCGGCCAGCAATACATTTCCATAAGCATTTATGACTGCTTTACGAACCTCTAGGTCTGTTTTTATTTTAGCATTGTTTGAGATTTCCAAATACACTTTTGTAGACTGCAACCCAACTAAATACGTTCCATCAAATATTTTTTGTTCCAATTTAGCCGACGCAAACATAGACTGTTCTGTACCAAAAGCTATTTCGGCAAACTCTCCTGGATTGCCTCCAAAAAATTCGGCTGGGATTAAGGACACTTGTTGTTCAATCCAATTTTGATATTCAACTTTTGCACTAATTTGTGGCAATCCCGTAGCAATTGTTTCCCATTTCTGTTTTTCAGCGGCTTCTACATCACGAGATGCATTTTTTGCCGCTCTGTTGTTTTCAAGAGCAAAGACTATAGCTTCTTGTAAACTAAAAGTGTAAGATTGTTCCTGTGAAAACGTTTTAACAGAAATCGTTAAGAACAACAATAAAATTATTTTCTTCATCATTTTTTATGATTGATTGTTAATGAATTTGTCCAATATTTTCAATCCTTTTTCAGTTACTATGGCTCTCAAGTGGTATTCCAAGTAGCTTTCCATTAAATAGTCCATTGAAAATATACTTTGAGGGAAAATAGTTTCATCTTTAATCCCTACCATTCCGTTGAAATACATTCGAGAGATAAATTCAACATTGATGTTTGACCTAAAAAGTTCAGTGTCTATACCTTTTTGAATGCTTTCTTTTACCGATTCGTGCATTTTCTCGAATTGTTTAAAATGAAGACGTTGGTAAATTTGTGGGTAATATTTTTTCAATTGAAATTGAGGTGATGTTTTTTCATCTTTCAAATAATGCATCACAAACATTTTGATGTCATATAATTCTTCAATAGGATTACGTGATGTATCACAAATGCAGTCAATACCTTGACAAATAGTTTCAAAAACGGTAAACGTAACGGCTTCAACTAATTTGGTTTTATTTTCAAAGTGAACATAAATGGTTTTTTTTGATATGCCCATTTCATTAGCGATATCGTCCATGGTTACACTTTTAAAACCTAAGTTTAAAAACAGTTCGGCCGATTTATGTATTATTTTTTCTCTCATAAGCGGGTGCAAATATAATACAGGAAACTTTAAAAACAAAAATAGTTTCCAAAGTATTAATGTTTTTTTAACATTACATTAAAGTTGTTGTATTTATGCTTGTAATTACTTTATTTTTGTGTGATGCGAAACATTCAATTCTATCAAGAATCTTTTATATCGTATTTAGAAGATTTTAAAATATCTGAAGAGCCTTCTAATTTGTACAGTCCCATTAACTATATTTTGAGTTTGGGAGGAAAGCGGTTAAGGCCAGTTTTGACATTAATGGCAGCAGAAATTTTTAATTGTGATTATAAAAAAGCTTTGGATGCTGCATTAAGTATTGAAGTGTTCCATAACTTTTCGTTGGTACATGACGATATCATGGACCAAGCCCCCTTACGTCGGGGCAAAGAAACCGTTCACATAAAGTGGGATTTAAATACCGGTATACTTTCGGGAGATGCCATGTTAATAATGGCCTATCAATTATTTGAAAATTACGAACCAGATACATTCCAACAATTGGCAAAACTGTTTAGCAAAACTGCTTTGGAGGTTTGTGAAGGGCAGCAGTATGATATGGATTTTGAAATTAGAGATCATGTTACGATTGAAGAGTATCTAAAAATGATAGAGTTTAAAACCGCTGTGTTAGTTGGAGCTGCGCTAAAAATGGGAGCAATTGTTGCAAATGCTTCTGAAAAGGATCAAAACAATATTTATGAATTCGGAAAAAACTTGGGAATAGCATTTCAATTACAAGACGATTATCTAGATGTTTTTGGGGACCCAAAACTATTTGGAAAACAAGTTGGAGGAGATATTATAGAAAACAAAAAAACGTATCTGTATTTAAAGGCTATAGAGTTTTCATCAAAAGAAACCAAAATGGAGCTTCAACATTTATATAGTATTTCACCTATTGATTTTACTGATAAATTAGAAACGACAAAACAGATTTTCATTTCTAGTGGTGCAGCAGAAGCAACACAACAAGAAATTAAGAACTATACAGATAAAGCTTTTATTGTCCTTGAAAAATTGTCTGTTGATCCAGATAAGAAAATAATTTTGAGACAATTTGGTGAACAGTTAATGAACCGAAACATGTGATGCAACTTCCTTCAACTTTTGAGAGTTTAATTGAAAATGCCAATCAACTGAACTTGTACAAAAAATTAATAATACAGCTTAACAAAGATTTGTTGTATGCAAATATTAATTTGGCTTTTAATGAAAACGTATTACCAACAAGTTTGAAGCTGTTGCTTCATGAAACCATATTCAAACTTATCCAGGAAAAATTTACAGACTACCTCAATTTACTTTATATCATAGATGTTTCAGAACAAAAAGTGAGAGCGTTAGATGGGTGTGACATTCTAGAGCTATCAGAAAAAGTGACCTTTATGATACTTCAGCGCGAATGGCAAAAAGTGTGGTTAAAAAATAAATATTCTTAAAAGTAAACTCTAACAAAGGGCGCCCAAGAATTGGCATAGATACTTCTATATTTATCGTATAAAACATCAAATCTAATTCCAACTGTAACATTGTTACTGCTATAACCTAAACCCAAAAATAAAGCCGGGTACCAATACTTTTCATCTTCAATCCCAGTTCTGCTGTCCCAATTCCTATTAACATTTAGTTCTTCAAATTCTGCCGATAATTGGACTTCGTTTATAGGATTAAAAAGTCCAATCACACTTCCACCTACAATAGTGGATTTGTAAAAATCTTTTTGTGAATTATAGGTCCCGTTTATAGAAAAACCAACAGCAATAGGATGGTCAAACTGATAAATTGCACTTGGAGCCAAAGTGCCACTAAAAAAATTATCCCCAAAGCTTAATCCTAAACTTCCACCAAAATGGACATGGTTCCAAAATTCATTTTTATTACTAACATCATTGTTTTGAGCTTTGACAGCTAATGAAAATAGACAAAATAATAGCATCAAAATTTTATTTCGTAATAATTTGGAGACATGATTTGTCAAAGCAGTTTTTAAAAAAAGTTACTTTTATAAAAATAACAAAACAATATCAAATTTTCACAAAAGTTGTACTTTTGTGAAAATTTTCTCTAGAGGATTGAGTTTTATATTATTTTATGGATAAATATTCTTTTTTAAACGCTGCGCATACATCATACTTTGCTGATCTATATGATCAATATTTAGAAAACCCTGATTCGGTAGAACCAAGTTGGAGGGCCTTTTTTCAAGGATATGATTTCGGTACAGAAAGTTATGGATTGAACGGTGAAATTGTTGAAGGTGTCTCCACTCAAATCCCTGAACAAATTCAAAAAGAATTTCAAGTTGTAAGGTTAATTGATGGATACAGAACCCGTGGACATTTATTCACAAGAACAAACCCAGTTCGTGAACGTAGACAGTACGAGCCTTCATTGGAAATAGAAAATTTTGGTTTATCCCAAAACGATTTGGACACTGTTTTTAATGCAGGTGAAGTTATAGGAATTGGAGCAAAAACACTTAGAGAAATTGTTTGGCATTTAAAAAGAATGTATTGCAGTTCTATAGGAATTGAATATATGTATCTTCGAAATCCGGAAGTCATAAAGTGGTGGCAGGATAAACTAAATGTCAATGACAACCACCCTTCATATTCTGTTGAAACAAAAAAATACATACTGTCCAAACTCAATCAAGCGGTAAACTTCGAAAACTTTTTGCAAACCAAATATGTTGGCCAAAAGCGTTTTTCCCTTGAAGGAGGCGAGTCTTTAATTCCAACTTTAAGTAACACACTTTATATTGCTGTTGAAAAATATGGTGTAAAAGAGTGTGTTATAGGAATGGCGCATCGTGGGCGTTTGAGCACTTTGGTCAATATTTTTAGAAAACCTTTATATGAACTTTTTAGTGAGTTTGAAGGCAAAGATTTTGAAGATGAAAATATTGATGGTGACGTCAAATATCATTTAGGGTTTACCTTGGACAAAACCTATAATAATGGAAAATCCATAAAGATGAATTTGGTGCCTAATCCATCCCATTTGGAAACCGTTGCCCCAGTAGCCGAAGGAATTACACGAGCGAAAATTGATAATGATTATAATGGTGATGATTCAAAGATATTACCGATCATCGTTCATGGTGATGCGGCTATTGCAGGTCAAGGTATTGCTTATGAGGTATCACAAATGAGCCAATTAAATGGCTACAAAACAGGAGGAACCGTTCATATTGTAGTAAATAATCAAATTGGGTTTACAACCAATTATCTAGACGCACGTTCAAGTACGTATTGTACAGATGTTGCCAAAGTAACTTTATCACCAGTAATGCATGTGAATGCCGATGATGCTGAAGCTGTTGTACATGCAGTTGAAATGGCATTGGATTATAGAATGCGATATAAAAAAGATGTGTATATCGATTTATTGGGCTATCGAAAATACGGCCATAATGAAGGTGATGAACCACGTTTTACACAACCAAAACTTTATAAAGCAATAGCAAAGCACCCTAATCCTTTTAAAATATATTCAGATAAACTCATTGCAGAAAAAACTATAGATGAAGCTTATTCTAGACAAATTGAAGAGGAATTTAAAGAAACCCTAGAAATGGCATATGCAAAATCTAAAGAAATGACATCTTCTAAAATTAGAGAATTTATGGAAGAACGATGGGTTGGATTTAAAAAAGGCGGTCTAACTGAAATGTTACAAGAAGTCAAAACAGCATATCCCAAAAAGAAATTAGAGCAGATTTCTAAACTTGTTTCGACAGTGCCAAAAGGAGTAAAGTTTTTACGCAAAGCTGAACGGATTTTAGATGGACGTGGACAAATGGTTTTTGAATTGGATGCTTTAGATTGGGGTATGGCTGAGACTTTGGCTTATGGGACTTTATTGGAAGAAGGCTATAATGTTCGTATTTCTGGTCAGGATGTCGAACGAGGTACATTCAGCCACAGGCATGCAATTTTAAGAGATGAAATTTCAGAAGAAAGGATCAATCTTTTAAACATCAATCCTGATAACAAAGGAGAGATGTTTATTTATAATTCATTTTTGTCGGAATATGGCGTTCTGGGCTTTGATTATGGTTATGCCATGGCAAACCCTAACACCTTGACAATTTGGGAAGCTCAATTTGGAGATTTTAGTAATGGCGCTCAAATTATTTATGACCAATACTTATCAGCAGCTGAAGACAAATGGAAATCTCAAAACGGAATCGTTACACTTTTGCCTCACGGTTATGAAGGACAAGGTTCGGAGCATTCATCTGCAAGAATGGAACGATTTTTACAATTATGTGGAAACGATAATATGATTGTTGCCGATTGTTCAACTCCTGCCAATTTCTTCCATTTATTAAGACGTCAAATGAAGCGTGAATACAGAAAACCTTTAGTTGTGTTTACTCCTAAAAGTTTGCTTCGACACCCAAAAGCAGTATCGTCTTTAAATGATCTTGCCAATGGAGCTTTTCAAGAAGTAATTGACGATACCATAGATCCAAAATATGTAAAAAAATTAGTGTTTTGTACAGGTAAATTTTATTACGATTTGTTGACCGAACGAGAAACATTGAANAGAACCGATGTTGGTTTAATAAGAATAGAGCAACTATTTCCTTTGCATTTAGAAAAACTACAGAATATTATTGATAAATACCCTAATGTTGATCGTTATGTTTGGGCACAAGAAGAGCCAAAAAATATGGGAGCTTGGAGTTTTATGATGCAACGATTTGATTTGGTAAAACTGGAAGTAGCTTCAAGAGCCTATAGTTCTGTTCCAGCACCAGGTTCCAGCACACGAGATAAAAGAAGACAACGTCAAGTAATCGATCAGGTTTTTGACATCAATAATGAATGATAATAATTAAAGTAAGAATAAAACTATAAAGTAAAAATAAAACTAAAATAGAGATATAATGATTTTAGAAATGAAAGTTCCTTCACCGGGAGAATCCATAAAGGAAGTTGANATTGCAACTTGGTTGGTTCAGGATGGAGATTATGTTGAAAAGGANCAAGCTATTGCTGAGGTTGATAGNGATAAAGCAACCTTGGAGCTTCCTGCTGAAGCAAGCGGAATCATTACCCTAAAAGCAGAAGAAGGAGATGCCGTTGCAGTTGGAGCAATTGTGTGTTTAATTGATACAAGCGCAGAAAAACCAGAGGGTGTTGAATCTAAAAGCCAAGAATCTTCCAAAACCAAAACTGTTGTTTCAGCTCCAGTGGCTGAAAAGCCAAAAACCGAAAGCACATATGCTACCGGAAGTGCCAGTCCTGCAGCTAAAAAAATATTAGCTGAGAAAGGAATCCCAGCTTCACAAGTAAGTGGGTCAGGAGTAGATGGCAGGATTACTAAAGAAGATGCTGTTAAAGCAGTGCCATCTATGGGTGAAAAAATAAATGTGCAAGGAAGAGGAAGTATGCGTTCTAAAATGTCAATGTTGCGTCGTAAAGTCGCGGAACGATTGGTAGAAGCAAAAAATACAACAGCTATGTTGACCACTTTTAATGAAGTGGATATGT
>BS_KBA_SWE02_21mDRAFT_10000250_pt1 | contig 19414 bp, 17 predicted proteins | sample BalSeasSWE02_21m_FD_9196 | JGI IMG/M metagenome (IMG submission 9196)
AGTTCATAGTCATATCTGTTGAACTACAATTAACAGTCGGATAGGATGGACAACCATAGTTGGCGCCATCAGAACTTGGTGTATCTGTAACAAAATCATCTTGACGGCATCTTCCATCACCCCAAATATGACGTAAATTTAAATAATGACCCACTTCATGAGTGGCTGTTCTTCCTAAATTATAAGGTGCTGCTGAACCACCTGGTAAACTAGAATATAACAATACTACACCATCTGTAGCTGAATTACCTCCAGGGAATTGGGCATACCCTAAAATACCACCACCAATATTACATACCCAGATATTTAAATGGGTTTGCGGCGTAATAGGAGGATAGGCTGATTTTACAGCATTATTTGTCCCCCATGAAGAAGTACTATTGTTATATCTAAAAGTCCCAGCTAAAGAAAAGCTAATGCCTGTAACCGTAGCATCATTTATAAAGTTTGTTGCACCAGAAGGAAGTAAGTTTGTATTGGTGCTACTAAAATCATCATTTAATACGTTTATTTGTGATGTTACTTGTGAATTTGTTACATCATTTGCGTTTGGTAAAACTATGTGTACATAGACAGGGATATTTATAGTGCCTAAACCATCATTTATTGGTAACACGTCAATATCTGCTTCTCCACCAGTTCCACCGCCACCAGATCCACCGCCTGGTTTACCTTTTGCTGTGATGAATTTTCTGGTATGATATTCAATGTCAAACATTTTTTTCTCCAGACCTGGATTTTCACTAAGTTGTCTGTTAAGGACATCCATGGTGTAACAAGTCTTAAATGACTCTTTGGAATTAGTGGATTTAGAACTTAAATCGTCACTAAAATCTGTGTAAACGTAAAAATCACTCATGTCAATTTGTTGTTCTTGAGTGATTTCTTTAGAATCATCTGAATTACAGGCTGTAATCAGTAAGGCTAGTGAAGCCAGACTAAGAAATAGTTTTTTCATAATAGTTGTTAGTTTAGGATTAGTGTTGAGAAATTTATAATTTTTTTTTAAACTTCTTATCATTTGTCAATATATTTTGTTAAATATTCGACAAATAGTATACTGTTGTTATTCAAATAACAAGTTTTATTTAAAGTAGAGTCTAATAAAAAGTGACGTGTAACTTAAGAAAGCATGAGTTGCGCTTTCTTGATGGCACTAACTAAGCTGTCAATTTCTGACTTGGTATTATAAAAAGCAAAGGACGCTCTTACGGTCCCTGGGATTTTAAAATAATCCATGATAGGTTGCGCACAATGGTGGCCCGTTCTTACGGCTATTCCCATTTTGTCAAGAATGGTTCCAACATCATATGGATGGATGCCTTCTAAATTAAAGGAAATGACGGAGGTTTTATTTTTTGACGTCCCGTAAATTTTTAAACCTTCTATTCCTAGTAGTTTTTCTGTAGCGTATTCTAAAAGTTCCTGTTCATATTTAGAAATGGCATCAAATCCAATAGTGTTCATATAGTCTATAGCCGCACCAAAGGCAATACCTCCACAAATATTAGGCGTTCCTGCCTCAAATTTATGAGGTAATTCGGCGTAAGTGGTTTTATCAAAAGTGACTTCAGCAATCATTTCACCGCCCCCTTGGTAAGGTGGTAATTTTTTAAGCCATTCTTCTTTACCGTAAAGCATCCCTTCCCCTGTTGGGCCACACATTTTATGTGCAGAGGCCACGTAAAAATCAACGTCCAAAGCCTGAACATCTGGTTTTAAATGCGGACAGGCCTGAGCACCATCAATTAATACAGCAGCGTTTACTTTATGCGCTGCGTCAATGATATATTCAATAGGATTTATGGTGCCTAAAGCATTGGAGATGTGATTTACAAAAACTAATTTGGTGTTATTGGAAAGAAGTTTGTCATACGCAGGCATGATTAATTCACCCTCTTGATTCATGGGAATCACTTTTAAAATGGCTCCGGTACGCTCACAAAGCATTTGCCATGGCACAATATTGCTGTGATGTTCTAAGGCCGATACAATGATTTCATCTCCTTTTTTTAAGATGGAAGAAAAACCGCTGGCCACTAAATTAATACTATGCGTGGTGCCTGAGGTAAAAATGATTTCATGTGCAAATCGGGCATTAAAATGCTTTTGAATTTTATGTCGGGCTTGTTCATATTTATCGGTAGCTTCCTGACTTAAGGTGTGTACACCCCGATGAATATTGGCATTATAATTTGAATAATAATCTACAATTGCGTCAATAACCTGCTGAGGTGTTTGAGAGGTTGCCGCATTATCAAAATACACTAATGGTTTTCCGTTGACTTGTCTTGAAAGTATGGGAAAATCTTTTCTTATATCTTCTACGTTAAACATAGTTGTTTTTTAAAATAGCCCCGATAGTAGCGGCATCCTTTTTTACTTTATTAATGTAAAAAAGATAGAGCGGATAGCGGGACATAGCTTTTAAATAATTTTATAGATCAAAACCAATATCTACCCCTAATTTATTAGCTATAATTTTATTGATACGTTGTTTGATTTCAGGAATTTGCACTGAACTTAATACATTATTACTAAAGGCATACATGAGTAGAGCCTTCGCTTCTTTTTCAGGAATACCTCTGGATCGTAAATAAAACAGGGCACTTTCGTCTAGTTGACCTATAGTACAACCATGCGAACACTTCACGTCATCAGCAAAAATTTCCAATTGTGGTTTCGTATTAATAGTCGCTTTATCGCTAATTAATATGTTTTTATTTGACTGAAAGGCATTGGTTTTTTGGGCTTCTTTATTAACAATTATTTTACCGTTGAAAACACCTGTTGAGTTTTCACCAAAAACACCTTTGTAATCCTGATGACTTTCACAATTTGGTTCTGTATGATGAACTAATGTATTATGATCCACATGTTGTTTATCACCAATAATAGTGATGCCTTTTAAAATGGAGTTAATGCGTTCTCCATGTTGAAAGAAATTAAGATTATTTCGAGTTAATTTCCCTCCAAAAGAAAAGGTGTGGACAGAACAGATACTTTCCTGCTTTTGATTGATATACGAGTTGTCAATTAATGAAGCATTTGAATGATCATTTTGCACTTTATAATAATCAACGATGGCTCGCTTATTGACAAATAGCTCCGTAACACTATTGGTTAAAACGGGATTATCAGTTAAACTTTGGTGTCTTTCAATAATTTGCAAATGCGAATTTTCATCAACCACGATTAGATTACGTGGTTGTAGCATGATGGCTGATTCATTTCCCGTTGAAAAATGGATGATTTGAATGGGCTTAGCAACCATTTTATTCTTAGGAATATGAATATAGGCACCTTCACTTGAAAAGGCCGTATTTAATGACGTTAAGCTATCGTTTTTTGCAATTTTATTAAAATAGTTTTCTATAAGAATTCGGTATTTTGGTTTTGTTAATGCCGATGACATTAAACAGATATCCATCCCATCATGTGTAGTCTGTGAGAGATGTGAAGAATACTTTCCGTCAATAAAAACAATTTTATAAGTATCGATGTCATGGATAAAATATTTCTTAACATCATTATATTCAATGGCATTCTCTTGCTTTGGAAATACACTAAAATCGTTTTTTAAAATACTGTTTAGGGAGGTGTATTTCCAGGCTTCTTCTTTTTTGGAAGGGAACCCATGATCTTCAAATGTTTTTATAGCTTGGGTTCTTATGTTATGCAAATAAGTATCCTCGTCTTGATGGTTTTCAAATGCCCAAAAGGATGATATGAGTTTTTCTTTTAAATCCATTTTTCAATTGTTAGTTAAAGTGGCTGTAGCACTTTAACTGAAAATTAATTATGCGTTAACTTCTTCTTTAATCCAGTCGTAACCTTTTTCTTCAAGCTCATGAGCCAGTTCTTTTGTCCCAGATTTCACGATTCTTCCATTATACAATACATGCACAAAATCNGGNACAATNTANTCTAANAANCNNTGGTAATGGGTNATNACTAANACNGCGTTNTNNTTNCTTTTAAGTTTGTTGACGCCATTNGCNACAATNCNAAGNGCNTCAATATCAAGNCCNGAATCCGTTTCATCTAATATGGCTAATTTGGGTTCTAACATGGCCATTTGAAAAATTTCATTTCGTTTTTTTTCACCACCGGAAAAACCTTCGTTTAAAGAACGAGATAAAAACTTTCTGTCAATTTCTAATAACTCTGCCTTCTCACGAATGAGCTTCAACATGTCTTTAGCAGGCATATCTTCAAGCCCTTTTGCTTTGCGTGTTTCATTAATGGCGGTTTTCATGAAATTGGTTACTGAAACTCCAGGGATTTCAACCGGATATTGAAATGATAAAAAGATGCCTTTGTGTGCACGCTCTTCGGCAGCCATTTCATTGATATCTTCTCCTTCAAAAAAGATGTCACCATCAGTTACTTCATAATCTTCTTTCCCGGCAATTACTGAGGCCAACGTACTTTTACCAGAACCGTTTGGCCCCATGATGGCATGAACTTCTCCAGGTTTAATTTCAAGATTAATACCTTTTAAAATTGATTTATCTTCAACACTTGCGTGTAAATTTTTAATTTTTAACATATTATTATTTAAAATCGCGACTATTTGTTTTTATTCTTTTTTTATTAACCTACAGATCCTTCTAAACTTATCTCAAGTAATTTTTGAGCTTCTACAGCAAACTCCATAGGCAGTTTATTAAGTACATCTTTACTGAAACCGTTTACAATTAAGGCAATGGCTTTTTCCGTAGGTATTCCACGTTGGTTACAATAAAAAATTTGGTCTTCACCAATTTTACTGGTGGTGGCCTCGTGCTCAATTCTGGCGGTTTTATTTTTTGCCTCAATGTATGGAAACGTATGGGCGCCACATTCATTGCCCATAAGTAAACTGTCACATTGTGAAAAATTACGGGCATTATCGGCATTTGGGCTTATTTTCACCAAGCCACGATAACTGTTTTGAGATTTTCCAGCCGATATTCCTTTAGAAATAATGGTGGATCTGGTGTTTTTACCTAAATGAATCATTTTAGTTCCAGTGTCGGCCTGTTGATGATTATTGGTTACTGCAATAGAATAAAATTCACCAACAGAATTATCCCCTTTTAAAACACAACTTGGGTATTTCCATGTAACTGCACTTCCTGTTTCTACTTGAGTCCAAGAAATTTTTGCATTGGTTTCACAAAGTCCACGTTTTGTAACAAAATTATAAACACCTCCTTTGCCTTCAGCATTACCAGGGTACCAGTTTTGAACGGTTGAATATTTTATTTCAGCATTATCAAGAGCAATCAGCTCAACTACTGCAGCGTGTAACTGGTTTTCATCTCTGCTTGGAGCCGTACAGCCTTCAAGATAACTAACATAACTGCCTTCATCTGCAATGACAAGCGTTCTTTCAAACTGACCTGTACCGGCCTGATTGATTCTAAAATAAGTGGAAAGCTCCATGGGGCAACGAACGCCTTTTGGTATATAACAGAAAGACCCATCACTAAATACAGCGCTATTAAGGGCCGCATAAAAATTATCTTTTTGAGGCACTACGGTACCAATATATTTCTTTACAAGTTCCGGATGTTCTCTAATAGCTTCAGAGATGCTCATAAAAATGATACCTTTTTCACCCAAAGTCTTTTTAAAAGTGGTGGCTACTGATACGGAATCAACCACGACATCCATTGCTACATTACTCAGCTTTTTTTGCTCATCTATTGATATTCCTAACTTGGCAAACGTGGCCAATAATTCAGGATCCACTTCNTCAAGGCTATTGTATTTAGGCTTGCTGTTTGGTGCAGAATAATAAGAAATAGCTTGAAAATCTGGTTTCTGATAATGTACATTTGCCCATTCTGGCTCCGTCATTTCTTTCCAGGCTTTAAAAGCCTCAAGTCGCCAATCAGTCATCCATTGCGGCTCTTCTTTTTTTAGAGAAATAGCTCTCACTATGTCTTCATTTAAACCGATTGGGAAGGTGTCAGAGGCAATATCAGTATAAAACCCGTATTCGTATTCTTTGGTTTTAAGTTCTTCTCTTAAATCGTCTTCAGTATATTTATTCATTGTTTTGTTCTTCTGCAAACTGTTTAAAGTGAAAAAGATTCACCACAGCCACAAGTTCTATTTGCGTTAGGGTTATTAAACACAAACCCTGTTCCATTAAGCCCACCTGAATATTCAAGTGTTGTTCCTATTAAATATAAAAAGCTTTTTTTGTCCACTATTATTCTTACCTCATTATCAACAAAAACTTTGTCTCCTTCTTGATTTTCTTTGTCAAACTTTAAGTCGTATGATAAGCCAGAACAACCACCACTTTTTACACCAACACGCACATAATCCGTTGATGGATTATAGCCGTCATCTTGCATAAGTTCAATGACTTTTTTCTTAGCAGTTTCAGAAACTTTAATCATAATTATTGCAATAGTTTTAATTTGTTTAACTGTTATTTGTCAATCACCTTTTATTAAGACGGTTTCTAAATAAGCCACAAATATACAATATAAGTTATGGATTTCCATACATTCTAACATTATATTAGCATATGGTTTTATAGGTTTTTCTTATTGGTTTAAGAAGGCAGGATTAGAAATAAAGGCTTCATCAGAAAGCGAGAATAAGAAAGCTTTTAAATCCCTTTTTTCTTCGTTAGTTAAATGAACACCCCCTTGAGAAACCTTTTTCATTAAGGGGTCAATGGTAGGAGAGTTTTGTAAGCCTTCGCTGTAGTGATTTATAACTTCTTCCAGTGTTACAAAACGGCCATCATGCATATAGGGGGCCGTAAAAGCTAGGTTGCGCAATGAAGGGGATTTAAACTTTCCGTTGTCAGCCGGATCACCGGTCACTTTTCCTAACCCCAAATCAGTAATAACAGCATCCAAGCCGTTATTATGAAAAATATTATCTGTCCATAAAGGGTTGTTGGCATTACCATGACAATGAAAACAATCGCCTTTTGTTTCGTCCATAAAAACATTAAAGCCATTTAGCTCTTGAACCGTTAAGGTTCCTTCTCCTATAAGATATTTATCGAATTTTGAACTTGCGGAAATTAAAGTTCTTTCAAATTGAGCAATGGCTCTGGTTACTAAAGTTGAGTCTATTGTTGAAGTTCCAAATGCTTTATTAAATAATAAGGGATAATCCTGATGTGTCTGTAATTTATCTACCACCTGCTGCCAGGTACTTTTCATTTCTATCGGGTTTGTAACAGGTTCAAAGGCCTGATGTTCTAAACTGAATACACGTCCATCCCAAAAGAATTTTTCATCATAATTCCATGCTAAATTAAAAAGAGGCATAGAGTTTCTGTTTCCCAGAATCCCGTCAATGCCCTCGCTAAAACGATTCGCATCCGTAAAGGCATTCTCTGGTGTGTGGCAATCTGCGCAGGCCTGGGTATTATTGGCTGATAGAATGGGGTCAAAAAACAATTTTTTCCCTAAAGTAATGCCTTCAACTGTTTGAGGATTATTAAAAGGAATTATGGGAGCTAAAATGTTCTGCTCAAAAATTAGAGGAATATTTAATGGTGCCGGTGTTGGCCCATATGTGAACTGTTCAACGGTTTCATTCGTACAGGAAACTATCAGTAATAAAAAGACCATATGTAACCCCTTTTTTGTAAGCATTTTATGGACTAACAGATTCTAAACTAAACACATCTTGACCATTTTCAAACATCATCACTTGTGCATTAAAATTTGGCATTAACGAGTTGTATAAGATGTTTAAATCCCAGGTATTTGGATTTTTAAACCATTCGGCTATATTCATTTCAATATTAAAGGAGGTGTCATTGGAAATAATAACTGAACCTAAATTAACTTCAATGAAAGTGTCTTGAAAAATTATATTATCAGGATCTGAATTATCTGCGGCTCTAATAGCATGATAGGCATATCCAGTCTGCTCATTCAGCGTATTTATATACTTTCCCTCTAATTGCATGTAGTGATAGCCACCGCCCAGTGTTTCAGGAACATTCCACGAAGCAGAATTTAAATCAGTATAGGCCCCACTTATATTGTCTTCATTATCAAAACCAAAAAGAAAAGAGACATTGGTGTAATTGCCGGTTGGAACTAAGGTCTTTGAAGAAAATGATAAATGAGTGCCATTGGTAACATCAACTAAGATATATCCCTCTAAAACTAGTTTTTCTCCATTTGATTGGTGAAATGTCAGTTTTGAAATGAGGTATCTCAGTTTTTCAATACTTAAAGTTTCACCATGGGCATTCGTATATTGGGTGTTGTTGAAATCCGTATTTGTGACTATGGTACCATCCCAGTTATGGCTAAAATTAAAACGAATAGTTGCTTCAGATTTTATTGTTTGATCATCTGATTGACATGCCATTAGTGTGATAATAGCAAATGAAACGGCAATTAATTTTTTCATTATTTTAATTTAGCAATGAGTAAATCTGTAAATCCTTTGTTTTCTTGAATATCTTTGTCTGCACTACTTGATTCACCAATAACTATAAAGCTATTGTCATCAAGGGCTATGGCATCATAGGCAAAATCAATGTTGCTTCCGCCTAAAGACTTTTGCCAAAGCAGACTGCCATTGGAATCTATTTTTATAACCCAAACATCATTTTGTCCTTGATTAGTAGTTAAGTCACCATCCATACTTCTGGAACTGCCCGATATTAAAAATCCATTATCTGAGGTATTTGAAATGGAACGACCGGCATCAAAACTGGTTCCACCAAAAGTTTTTTCCCAAAGTAAATTTCCCGAGGGGGATATTTTAATGATCCATAAATCTGAAGCCCCATTATTATGAGAAACGTTTTTATCATTACTTCTAGTATCACCAACAATAACATAATTGCCATCAGATGATTTAATGATGCTAAATGCTTCATCAATTTCTGATCCCCCAAATGATTTTTCCCAAACCATTGTGCCTGTGCTATTAATTTTGATAACCCAGAAATCATAAGTGCCTTGGCTACTGGAAATGTCAACATCCGCACTATCTGAGGAGCCGACAATGATATAGCCATTATCTTCAGTTTCAATAACATCATAAGGCGTGTCTGTAAAGGTTCCGCCATAATATTTACTCCATTGTTTATCGCCTGCCATATTTAATTTAATGACCCAATAATCTCCTCCGGCGTGATTGATTTTGGTGTTTTTACTGTTTCCATTTCCGCCTGAAGCTGTCACATCAAGAACTCCGGTCAACAGAAAACCCAGGTCATTGGTTTCTTTTATTGAAATTCCGGTATCAGTTCCGGCATAGCCTAAAGATTTTTCCCAAAGGATATTACCTGAAGCGTCTAGTTTTGAGACCCAATAATCACTAAATCCAAAATTTTCACTGACGTCACCATCATTACTCTGACTATAGCCTAAAATGGCATAACCACCGTCAGTTGTTTGAATAACCTCATTACCACGGTCATCTCCTGAACCACCATAAGTTTTCTGCCATTGTAAATTATGATTTTGGTCAAACTTGAGGAGCCAGTAATCATAAGAGGTATTTGTCTTATTAATAACATCACCATCCAAACTTTGAGTATAGCCCAATATAGCATAGCCTCCGTCAGAAGTTTTGGTAATAGATTTTGCACTTTCATTATTGGAGCCTCCAAAAGTTTTAATAAAATCTATGTCTATTTGATTGTTTAAGGGCGGTTCATCATTTGAAGAACAACGCCATAGCGCCAAAAGAATAAAGAGTTTAAATATGAGAACTTTTATAACTTTAAGAAACATGATCTTTTATTTAAGAGCCACTTTTTCTTATTACAAAAAGGCCTCTATTAATATCACTAATGATAATATTACCACTTTCAAAAAATGGGAAGACGCTCCAGGCACCATCAAAAGCGGCATTGTTGTTTTCTGGATACGAATCAAAATAACCAATTTCATTCATTGATTTATTTCCTATTTGAGTGATGTCAATCATTCTTAATCCGGCTCTGTAATTGGCAAGATAAAAAGTGTTATTATTTACATACCCATTGTGATCTATAGCTAGTGTAGGCCCTAAATAATCAAAACTATAGGTTGGATTATCTAAATCTGTAAAATCAAAAATGACGGTTCTAGTGTTATTACCAAAAGTTAGTTCATCAACTTCGTCACCAAGTATGAAATATTTCATATCTGGGGTTAACCACCCTTGATGGGTATACCCTGTATTACTGTAATTTACTTTCCGGATAATTGTTGGGTTGGCTTTATCTGTAACATCGGCAATCATAACCGTGTTTTCATTACTTCCTATAAAAATTTCGCGACCGGTATAGTCTGTATCAGGCCCGTTATAGGTCACAACCTGCGCATCATGAGAGTAGCCACCAAGTTGAAAAGTACCTTCATAGATGGGATTTGATGGGTCTTGAATATTGATGAATAAAGTGTTCCCGGTAAAAGGGCCATTTTTTGTAGTTCCAACTATATAGGCGTACCCTGTAGATTCATTAATCACAATATTGTGAGCACTTCCAAAACCAGAATAATTCTCATCTGAACTAAAGGTTTCTGGAGGACTAGTTACATTGCGTAAGCGAGTTAAATCAAATACCTGCATACCATGATTTCCGGCATTATCGGCAATTATAAAAGCGTAATCATTATAAATTTTAATATCACGCCAGGAGCTACTTACTGAAGCTGTTGGAAGTTTTCCTAAATAAACAGGGTTTTCAGTGTCCGTAATGTCTACAAAGGCCGTATTGGAATTGGTTCCCATTAAGGCATATTCTTTTCCAGTTGTGGAATCTGTCCATCCCCAGCAATCATTTCCTGCGGTAGCTCCGAATGTGCTTAAAGNGATCCATGCCATTAAATCATAGTCATTACAAGGGAAAATATCAGCAAAGCCATTTTCACAATAGGCGAGAGCTACTGCAGCATCGTCATTATCGCAGACATTGCCAAACCCATCATTATCATCATCTTCTTGGCTGGGATTAGAAATAAAGGGACAGTTGTCATTATCGTCAATAATACCATCATTATCTGAGTCTTGCTCACAAACGTCACCAACTCCGTCGTTATCTATATCTTCCTGATTTGGGTTTGATATAAAAACACAATTATCAATACTGTCTTCAATACCATCATTATCACCGTCTATAATTGGTAAAGTTTCAACAGGTTCATCAGAACAATTTTGAAATACTACCGCAAAAAGACAAAAGCAAAGGATGAAAGACAAGTGCTTTGTTGATTTTGAAAAAATTTTTTTGAATAAATTTCTCATAGTTTTTTTGGAATTCATTTTATAAAACTATTGTTTGTATCGTTTATTTTATAACAGATAAAAAATAAATTTTGATCAATATAAATTATAAAACGGATTATCTATTTGTTTTTATGTTAAAATTGACAAGTGTAATTATACTACTTATGTTGAATTATCTAAATAAGGTTGCTATTTTTGCAGCATGATAGAAGATAAAAATAGACAACGAACGGAATTAAGTGATTTAGGAGAATTTGGATTAATAGATCATTTAACGAAGAATTTTAAGATGAATCATAAGTCAACTATTAAAGGTGTTGGAGATGATGCTGCTGTTTTGGAATTTAAAGACAACAAAATTGTAGTGACTACAGATATGTTAGTTGAAGGCGTTCATTTTGATTTAAGCTATATGCCATTAAAGCATCTGGGCTATAAATCTGTTGTTGTTAATTTGTCTGATGTTTGTGCGATGAATGCGACTCCAACACAAATTACAGTATCTATTGCCGTATCAAACAGATTTCCTTTAGAAGCTATAGAAGCGCTTTATTCAGGCATTGAAACGGCCGCTTCTATTTATAATATTGATATAATTGGAGGAGATACTACTTCATCAACAACGGGGTTATTAATTTCAATTACAGCCATTGGTGTTATTGATGCTGACAATGAAGTTTATAGACACGGTGCTAAACCAAATGATTTGCTTGTTGTATCTGGTGATTTAGGAGGGGCCTATTTAGGGTTGCAAGTTTTAGAAAGAGAAAAGGAAGTCTATAAGGTAAATCCTAACAATCAGCCAGATTTAGAGCCTTACAGCTATATCATTGAACGTCAATTAAAGCCGGAGGCAAGAAAAGATATCATTAAATTATTAAAGGATTTAGATGTTAAGCCTACTTCCATGATTGATATAAGTGATGGACTGTCTTCCGAAATAATGCATCTTTGTAAGCAAAGTGATGTAGGTTGTGATTTGTTTGAAGATAAAATACCTTTAGATCCTGTAGTTATTTCCACTTGTGAGGAATTTAATATTGATAGTACAACAGTTGCCTTAAATGGCGGTGAAGATTATGAGTTGTTATTGACAATTTCACAAGAAGATTTTCCTAAAATAAAAGCAAATCCTAGTTTGACAGTCATTGGTTTTATCAAAGAAAAGGAGTCGGGAATACATTTAGTCACAAGAGCTGAAACTAAGATCCCAATAAAAGCACAAGGATGGAAAAATTTTAATGCTTAAAAACTAATAAGTTTTTAAAAGTATTTTTCTCCATTAATTTTTTATTTCGCTTTTCATGAATTCGTTCTAAAACGTCATTTATTTCTTTAAACTTAGGAGAAAGTTCAATTAAATGGCCATTGCCATTGGTAGTTAATTGCTTGTTGCAATTTTTACATGTATATTCTTTTACATGATAGGTTACTTTTCTGGTAACTTTAAAATCATGACCAAAGACCTTGCAGTGAAGATGTTTCATCAAAAATGTTTTGCCTTAATTAATTAGTGAGAGACTGTTAAGGTATGAAAACGTTTTTTATGTTTTTAACATGAAGTTATTAAATCGACGAAGTGATTAATTTTTCCTTTGAACGTTGAATTCTCACGTTGTGAATTCGCTCTAAAATGGCATTTATTTCTTTAAATTTTGGAGTTAGTTCAATGAGGTGTCCATTACCGTTTGTGGTCAACTGTTTTTTACAATGCGTACAAGTATATTCTTTTACATAATAGGTGACTTTTTTGGTTACCTCAAAATCATGACCAAAGACATTGCAGTATACATTTGGAAGGAATGAGGCCTTTTTAGTAGATTTTTCCATAAGTTTCAGATTTAGAACAGCATAAATATAAAACAAAAATCGAATAAAACGACTAAAAGCTATATTTTTTCGACGAAATGCATAATTGTATGTAGGAATAAAGNCTCGTTTTCAACATGACTCATATGTCCATCAGGAAATTCTNCCACTTTTATGTCGGAGTTTTTAGTTTGCTTAATCAGAGAGTTGTAATCTAAAACAGGATCTTTTTTACTTATAATCATTAATTTCTCAAAAGCACTATTTTTAAATAACTGCTCTCTGTCTTTTCTTATTTTCATTCCTTCCAAAGCGGCGACAATACCCTGAACAGGCATTTTTAAAGCCTCTTCTTTTATGAATTTAATTTGTTTTGTAAAAATCCTTCTGTTTTTTGGTCTAAATAAATTGACAACCGCTATCCTTACAAAAGTTTTATAATTTTGTTTCACGGCAATAATGGCTCTGTCTCTATTTTTTTTACGCTCACTACTATCTGCATTGGCTGTTGAATTCATTAAACAAAGACCAATAACATCCTTTGGGTTCTTCTCAGCAAAAGCAAGTGCCACATAGCCACCCATTGAGTGCCCAATTATAATGGACTTACTAATTTTTAAATGATCCATGACGGCCTTAACAATTTCAGCCATTAATTCCATAGAGTGAATATACCCTAAACAGTCCGTTTTACCATGACCAAGTAAATCAATACATATTATTCTGTTTTTTTTTGATAATACAGGTATAAAAGGGTCCCACATAGTGGCATTTTCTAAAAATCCATGAAGTAAAACTACAGGAACACCTTTACCGTTGTCAGTATAAAAAATATTAATGCCTTTGTGCTCTAAAATCATATTTAAACTATATTAGTCAAAGATATCATTGAATAATGAATAAAACTAAACAAACTTTTGTATTTGGCTTCGCATTATTTGCCGGATTTTTTGGTGCCGGTAATTTAATTTTGCCCCCTTTATTAGGTTTTAATTCTGGTCCTGATTGGTGGTTGGTTACCATTGGGTTCATTATATCGGCAACTATTATTCCTCTCTTAGCTTTATTTGGACATGCTAAACTGCAAGGCACTATGCTCGCTTTTGGTAACAAGGTATCTCCCTTATTTAGTTTAATATTTTGTCTGTCTATTTATGTACTAATTATAGCCTTACCATGTCCGCGTACGGCGGCGGTTACCCATGAAATTGCCATAGCGCCATTCTTCAACTCAAGCCCATTGACCACTAGCTTTATCTATTTTTCACTGGCTTTTATTTTTGTAATCAATAGAAATAATGCATTAGAAATTCTGGGCAAATATTTAACACCCATTATTGTACTCATATTACTGGCTATTATTGTGGTTGGTGTTTCTACAACGGTAAGCCCAATGAATATTTCCAACTTAGACGCGCCGTTAATTAGTGGGTTGTTGGAAGGATATCAAACCTATGATGCCGTTGCAGGAATGGTAATGGGAGGTATTGTAATCATTTCAATAAACAATTTTAATGAGACCATGTCATTTATAGATAAAAAGATCATGATTGCTAAATCTGGACTGATAGCTATGATTGGGTTGTTCATTATTTATGCAGGGTTGATTGCTTTAGGTGCTTTGTACAACTCAGAGTTTCCAGCTGATATTTCAAGAACCAATTTACTTTCTGGTTTAGCTTCCAAAACTTTAGGTAATTTAGGAGCTGTCTTTTTAAGTGTATTAGTCGGATTAGCTTGTTTCACAACGGCGGTGGGTATTATTATGAGTTCGGCAGATTTTTTTAAAGCACTTTTTAAAGATTCTAAAAAGGCATATGTTATAACCACAATAGTATGTTGCATCGTGGGAATTTTGGTAGGTCAGTTTGAAGTGTCTTATATAATTAACGTGGCATTGCCATCTCTAATGTTTATATATCCGCTTTGTATTGTGCTCATAATATTGAATGCCATTCAAGAAAGATATGCTACTAAATTGGTTTTTAGATGGGTAGTTTTTATCACTTTTATGTTTAGTATTCCTGATTTTTTAAACTTTTTTATGCCTGCTGAAAAGCTAGAACCTATTATAAAAACGATCCCTTTAGCTCAACAAAATCTGGGATGGGTTTTACCTGCTTTAGCAACGTTTATTTTAGTGAATGTTTTTCAAAATTTCACAAACAGTAAGAGATTGTAAACTTAATTTTTGAATCGTTTTATAGCTAAAAAGGCATTATCAACAAATTCTTCTTCAACTAAAATAGTAAATTCATTGGTTGTTGAAATAACTTCATAAAGGACAACACCTTCCCAGGCTAATCGTTTAAAAAAATGATAATACAAGCCGGCAATTTTAGAATTGTCTTCAGGTAAACTAATACTAATGGCCGTTAACCCTTCTTGAATAGCAATAAAAATTTCATTTTTAAAATGGGTGTTCACATAATCATTTAAACTACTTGACACAATAATATTGCTTTCATGAATACCTCTTGTAAATGTGTAAAACAGTTTAGATTCTTCATTAATTTTTTCCAATAACTGGGCGTGATTATGTATTAAAGTCTCAGAGTTTTTTACGGTAAAATCAGTTAAATTTGACCTCACAGTAATATCTCCCAAATTCTGAATTACCTTTTTCATTTTAATTGAATTGGTTAATGCAACCGGAGGATGATATCGGCGCAAAGCCATCATAATAGCCCCCGGTTTTACCTCCTTTTTTAACATTTTACTTATAGGTTCAGTCAGTTCAATAGCTAAAGCACTAAAGTTTATAATGTTTCTTGAGAGCGCCTCTTCTAAGTATGGCTGGGCGATTAAGATGTCTTCGACACAATTGGATACTGTTTTCATGTTAAATATTTAACAATTTGTGTAAAAATAATCTTTTTTTTTAATAAATATCTTATTTAGAGTAATCTAGTCTACTTTCGTTCCATAAATTCATAAAAAATGAAAGTATTAAAGTTTGGAGGAACTTCCGTAGGATCCGTTGAAAACATGAGTAATGTTAAAAACATTATTAATGACGGAAAGAAAAAAATTGTGGTTTTGTCAGCCATGTCTGGAACTACAAATGCTTTGTTAGCAATAGCTAGTAATATTTCAAGTAACATACCTAATGAAGCTATTGAAAAGATAAATAAATTACATGAAACATATTTTAACACTATTGATAAATTACTTTGGGATGAGTCTTTAAATGTCGATGTTAAACATTACGTAACTCAGATTTTTAACTTTTTGGTGGAATGTACTTACCAGGAATATTCACTTAATCTAGAAAATAAAATAGTAGCACAGGGCGAACTTTTATCAACCTATATGTTTAATTGTTATTTAGCACAAGAAGGTATCAAATCTGTTTTACTTCCGGCTTTAAATTTTATGCGAATTGATAATAATAAAGAACCAGATTTATTTTATATCAAACAAGATTTTGAAACAGTTTTTAAAGAAGCTCAAGATGCAAATATTTATATTACCCAAGGATTTATCTGTTTAGATGAAGAAGGCAATATTTCAAACTTACAACGTGGGGGTAGTGACTATACAGCAACCATTATAGGAGCAGTTATAAAAGCTGAAGAAGTTGAAATATGGACTGATATTGACGGGATGCATAATAATGACCCAAGATATGTTGAAAATACGCAACCAATTTCAAATTTATCTTTTGATGAAGCGGCAGAGCTGGCCTATTTTGGAGCAAAAATATTGCACCCTCAAACGGTGACTCCTGTGAGGGCAGACAATATTCCTGTGCGTTTAAAAAACACCTTGAATCCTGACGCATTTGGAACCTTAATCAATGATAATCATTCTGAAAATGGCGTGAAGGCCATTGCCGCTAAAGACCATATTACCGCTATTAAAATTAAGTCCGGTCGCATGTTATTAGCACATGGTTTTCTTAGAAAAGTATTTGAAATTTTTGAAGTTTATGAAACGGCTATAGATATGATTACAACTTCTGAAGTGGCTATTTCACTGACCATTGATGATGACAGAAATTTAGATAAAATTATTACAGCTCTTGAAAAGTTTTCTGCTGTTGAAGTTGATAAGAATCAAACCATTATTTGTCTGGTAGGCCACTCTATCGTAAACCATCAGGATACTTATAAATTATTTCAAATTTTACAGGATGTTAAAATTAGGATGATTTCTTATGGCGGAAGCAGAAATAATATTTCACTATTAGTCAATTCTAATGATAAAATTAATACGCTAGGTAAACTAAACAATTACTTATTTGAATTAGTCACTGTTTAAGGGTAAAATTTAATTTAGTCAGGTTAGCAAAAAGGGTCGTCTACAAACGGCCCTTTCTTAATTTTTAATTGCATGTGGTAGCATAATTTGCAGTGTCATCTTTAATCCAATCAGGTGGAATATTATTTAATTGCACATTGTTTACCTGAATGCATGATAAGCCATTTGAGGTACAATCTAAAACACTTAAACTAGAATTATTGCTAACGTCTAGTGAACCAAGAAGATTGTTTGCGCAGTTTAGGTAGGTCAAATTGGATAGGCTATTTAAATTCAAACTTGTCAATAAATTGTTATAACATTCAAATGTGGTTATGTTGGTAATGCCCGATAGATTTAAAGAATTAAGGTTGTTGTCATTACAAACAAGCCAAATTAATGAGGGATTATTACTTAAGTCTAAACTCATTAGTTGTTGGTTCTTATTGCAATGCAAAACTTCTAAGGCTGTATTTTCACTTAAATCTAAATTGGTAATTAAGGTATTATTACATGTTACATATGTTAGATATGTATTTTTGCTAATATCAATACTTGAAATGGGGTTATTTCCAAAAGATAAATTGTCCAGAGCTACATTGTTACCTAGATCTAAAGTTGTAATTTGATTGTTTTCGCAGGCAAAACTTTTTAATGCGGTGTTGTTACTAATATTTATACTAGTTAACTGATTTCCGCCACAACCAAAACCTTCCAAAGCTATATTATTACTGACATCCATATTTGTAAGTTTGTTATCCATACAAGCTAAATACTCTAAGGCTAAATTATTACTGACATCAATATTTGATATTTGATTGTCCCAAAAAGACAAGTGTTTAAGTTTCGTATTATTACTTACATCTAAACTGGTCAGATTCATAAAACGACAGTCAAGAACTTCCAAATTTGTATTTTGGGTAACGTCTAAATTTGATATAGGATTACCGTAACACCAAAGTATTTTAAGCGCAATATTATTGCTAACATTTAAACTATTAAGTTGAAGGCCATAAGTATATAATTCTTTTAAATATATATTATTACTTACATCTAAGCTTGTAAGATTATTTTCATGGCACTTTAATATTTCAAGGGCAGTGTTTTTACTTATGTTTAAACTGGATAAGCTTTGATATTTACTATAACCACAATCTAATTCTCTTAAATTTAAATTATTATTTAAGTTTAATAATGTAAGGTTTTGTCCGGAGCAATTTAGCTTTGTTAAACTTATAAAGTATTCTATGCCTGTTAAATCTTTTATATCATTATCTGAATTGTTAAAATCATAATCTGGAATATTCAATTCTAAAACATTTGCCACATTGGCTGTCACAATTTTACCATCCAAAACATCGTCATATCCTAAATCAATTAAGGCTTGCTCAAAAGCGGAATCTGGTATGTTGCCTATTTTTGGAATACCTGAATTCATTTCATCAGGGCTACAACAAATCGTTGAAACACAAATAAAAAAAGTGGCAAGTATTATGTTAAAAATGGGGTATCTATTTTTCATTGCGGATATAAAAAATGGTGCTAATATTTTTTAAGCATGTTTTATTAAATGCCTAATAATATTAACACCAATATAAGTAATAATTCTTTAAAGAAACTACTAGTTTAGTTCATTAAATCTTCAATTTCTTCCACTTCAATAGGAATATTGCGCATTAAATTAAAAGGTTCACCGGTTTTTTGAATAACCACATCATCTTCTAAACGAACACCAAAACCTTCCGCAGGAATATAAATGCCCGGCTCCACAGTGAAAACCATGTTGGCTTTCATAGGTTCAGTCAATATGCCATAATCATGCGTGTCTAGTCCCATATGGTGAGAAGTGCCATGCATAAAGTACTTTTTGTAAGCCGGCCAGTCAGGATTTTCATTTTTTACATCGGCTTTATCCAATAGTTTAAGACCTAATAATTCAGAGGTCATCAGTTTACCAACTTCAACATGATAAGAGGCCCAATCGGTTCCAGGTACCAGCATTTTGGTAGCTTCATTTTTCACACGATTTACCGCATTATAAACAGCCTTTTGTCTGTCAGAAAATTTTCCAGAAACAGGTATGGTTCTGGTCATATCACTGGAATAGTTTGCATACTCTGCACCCACATCTAATAAGATTAAATCGCCTTTTTTA
>BS_KBA_SWE02_21mDRAFT_10000251_pt1 | contig 19386 bp, 10 predicted proteins | sample BalSeasSWE02_21m_FD_9196 | JGI IMG/M metagenome (IMG submission 9196)
AAATCATCCCGGGTTACCATATTCTGATAATCATATTCATCCTTCGAGTATCCCTCAGGTTTTTTTCTGCCGGATTTTTCAACCAGGCGTTGCGCCCTGGCTAAATGTTCTACATCAATATCACAAATTGCCGGCACATCAACATCTTTCATATCTAAACAAACTTGCAGTAAATTTGTCCCCTGACTTCCAACGCCGATAAAACCTATTCGAGCCCTGCGATCATCTTTTTGCCCTAAGAGAATACTGGGAGCATAGGCCGCTGCTAATCCTGTCGCGGCACTTGCTTTAATGAAATTTCTTCTATTAATTTGAACGCTCATTGCAAACTCCTCTTATTATTACAATAAATTATATTGACCAATAATAATTATTCTATCAGAAGTAAATATTGTCGTTACAATAAAACTAATGTCTACTCCATTTCAATTTTTGCCAAGCCATAAATATTTAAGCCGGGAAATGTAACCGTTGCCACATAAATTCCATCCTGTTCTTGAATATCATATTTTAATTTTTGCATTTCTCCTAACTCACCACTATAAGTAATATTCTTTACAGAAAGACCTTCCGGAATAGCAATTTGTGCTTTAACATCTGTTGCCGGTGTTATATCTCCATCAACTGTTACATTATAATTAACGAGATGAACAAGTAAAAGTTCATCCTTCTTACGCATTATACTCATTTCAATAAACTTACTTCCCGCATCAAGTTTTGTTACTTTTGAGCCTAATAGTTTTAAAGATTCTTCGGCAACAAAATTTAATTTTTCCCGCAGCTCCGGATGAATATTGTCTCTCGTATAAGCTTCCGGCACATCAGCAAAAACATCAACCATTGACGAGCCAAAAAAAGTGCCTTCCTTCTGCTCGTATTGGGTAAGGAATTTATGATCCGGAATTTGTAAAGGCATAAATAGTATTTTACCTTTTCCGATGGATTTAGATATTTTCTTTTCAGGATAATTTGATAGTTGTGCAGCTTCTAAAAGAGGAATGTTTTTATTTGCAAGACCATACTGGTCTTTAACACCAGTAGAACCGAGAACAATTAGCTTTCCGCCTTTATTAACAAATTCCACTAAAGCATTTTGTTTTTCCAAACTTAATAAAGGCAAATTGGGCAGTATTATTAAATCAAATTCATTTACAATATTTGTTAATAAATCATCTTCAACTAAAAATACATGCGATATTCCTTTATCAGTAAACACTCTTGAAGTAGTAAATGAAAAACTTTGTTCGTCGGCCAGGTACTGATTTATTGAGCCCAATATTCCAATATTGCTGTATAGAAAAGATCCAATAAGATCCGGACGGCTCTTTGCCAGAAATGAATACATGTCTGTTGCCCCTTGAGGAGTTTCTCGTTTCTCCCGGAAAATACAATGGTTTGCAACAGCTTCAGCAATATTTATCTGCGACATTGCACTCAGGCATTTTTCATTTGGGTTTGGGAATATCGGAGGTGTAATTTCGGTGGCATAAACAATAACCGGTTTACCATGGGCAGCTGCCGATACATACTTTAATGCCGGACTATTAGTAATTTTAACACCATCTTTATTTCTTGGCGCAGCATCAAGATATTCCTGCATTTCAGAATAAATAAAGTCGTCATAACCTTCTCGCGCTAACATTTCAATATTCCCGGCTGCGAGATATGCAATAGGCCCAAATCCAAATCCTCCAAACACATTACCTGAAACCATAAAATGCGGATTATACTTACGGGCAACCGTTCGCATATGTTTATGAAACTCTGCGACTTGCGTTCCGCGGTAAGTTATCCATTCCATCCAAAATTTTTGCCCGCGCTTTTCAGGCAGTTTTATTTTTGTGAAGTCGTCAATATCATATTTTTTCTTACTCACGTCAGCAGGAAGATTATTATTCAAATATTCAATAAATCCTTTTTTTGAATATTCATCGTAAGATGTTTCCTCGGCGATATGAGTCCAGTCAATATATGAACCATCAATGCCTGTTTCAGCCTGGGCACGTATTCTTCCTTCCATCATACGAAGATAACCGGGATTTACTGGAACACCCCACGCTTCAAATCCTTCGTCCGTCTCTTCACCATAACGAGCATATCGGTAATATGGGAAAGTTCCATCAGCTTTAACCATTATCCATGAGGTTGGATCTTCTTCCGGTTTCGGACCAATATAATCTTCAAAATCCTGCCAGCTCTCATTATAGAATTTCAGAAAATTGATCTGCTCTTTTTGAGGAATGTCCTTATTCGACTTGGAGTTACCGTTTAAGGAAGTAGAAAGATACCGGAGAACTATATAGCCTTTATCATGATATGACTTATTAAAATTTTTAGCCTCTTCCATTTTGCTGTCGAATTCTGCCCTTGTTACTTCATCAACATTTGGCGCACCACTGCCGAAAGTTACAGTCATATTATTTTTTTCTAAAAATTCAGGGGCTGATTTATGGCCTAATATCCAATGGCCCCAATCTGTATTAGGTTCCCATTTTTGCTCTTCTTTTTTGGCACAACTAATAAAAAGAAAACTAATAAAAACCATGATTGCTATTCGAGATAAAATTATTTTAGGCGCCGCCATTTCATTTCCTTTTTTTATTATGTATTCACTGGCATTTCATTTTAGGAGTATCATATATTAATCTTGATACCTTACATAAAAAAATTTTAGCTGTCGATTAAAAGAATTTATTCTGCAACTAATTCCACTATATTATAAATTTTCAGATCCGACATAGTAAATTCGAGTTTGTTACCATCATACTTCACATTTGTTAACTCAGCACTAATTTTATCCGGTGTAAATATTTTTAATGAATTTTCTTCTATGCTCTCAGCAATATTTGAAAAATCAATTTTAACTTTAACATTCTTAACCGGTTCGTTGTAGTTCACAAAATGAAGAAGATACCTGTTAGTTCCTCTCTTCTGAACAATGTTTCCAACAATATATTCGGAAGAAGATTCAGTAGTTATTATTTTGGAACCCGTTACTTCGCTGATTTTATTAACTAAATCTTTACGTCCCTCATTCATGTCCAGTTCATTAAAAATGCTGGTGGGCATTTGAACATCAGCAAGATTCCTTAATTCTTCTGCACTTCCAATAGTTATTATTTTACCGCCGTTATCTTTAAACTTTTTAATCAAATCAATTACTTTTTCATCCACCCATGGTATATTGGGAAATATCAGAGTCTGATAATTGCTAAGTGTTTCTAAAGAATTCAGATTGTGCAGCAAAATGACTTCGTACATTACACTCATTTCTGCTAATGTGTTATAAAGATTATCTCTCTTTAGTGACACTTCAAAACTGGGAACCAATGGAGGCGCAACAACTCCAATATTACTGACAGTAAATACTTCAGTAAATAAATCTTGATTGTCATCAAGGAACGTATAATATTGAACAATGTTGTTCCATATCTCCATCGCAAGATCGTTATCTTTTTTCATCCAATGATTAAACATTTTACCGCCGGACTCTGCGATTGCAAAATGAGATTGGAAAGCTGATGCTTCGGCAATTGGTTTCTGCCAGCCGCACTTCATGCTGTCTCTAACATCAAACGCACCGGGATTTGGGACGCCGGGGTCTGAGCCCTCGTATTTACTCCGGTATGGTTTAACTTTATTCCCAACAGCATAATAAAATCTTGCTTGAGGAATATTGTGGACCCACTCACCATCCCAGACTCCTGCCTCGGTAGTTCCTTCACTTTTTGTTAAATCGCATACCTCATCAACAAGAATATTTCCTTTACAGTTGCCATAAATTGTAATTTCCTTGTTACCGGCTTTTACCATATTTCTAACATCGTATAAGAAGTCAAGCACATCACCGGTACCCCCGATAGCATAATCAAAATATATTTCGTCAATACCCAATTCAATTTGAATTTCCACATGCTTAAGTACAGAGTTTCTATAATTTTCATTCGCTAAATCCGCCGCAAATATTTCGTTCTCCATACGCCATCTTTTGTTGCCATATTCATCATGACTAATCCAATCTTCAAGTTCGGGATTTAACATTACTTCACGAAGTCTGATACCGCCTAATGAATTAAATGCAGTAACACGTATATTATTTGCATGGCACCTTTCTATAAAACTCTTTGCCTTATAATAATCTTTGCTGTCCCTTTCGGAAGGTACATGCACAGTACAAAGATTAATTCTTGCCTCTTCAAACATTTCAAACAACCTATCCAGGTTATCGAAGTCGATGCCTGCTCTATAAAAATTCACTTTTCCTCTTTTCGCCCAATCAGGTATATCATTTTCACTCAATACTTTTTCGCCATTATAATTAAATATGTAATCAAAATCGCTGATGGATGCCGGTCTGCCGCGAGAAAGAATATGATATGTCTGTCCAAGTAATGTAGGTTCTTTTACATCAGAAGATTGAATTATTGTACCGGTAATTTCAAAACCATCTGTACCATTTTTTTTGAAATATGCAATCTCATTAATTCCCTTTTTTAAAATCATTCCATCAATAGGAATAATATATTTACCTACAATATCATCAGCGGAATTAACTGTATAAAATTGTGCCTTTCCTTTCGCTTCCAATTCTACATCTATTTTATTTTCGAAGTCACCTTTCAAAGGCGGTATTTCATATCTTTTATCATTAACCGTCAGATATGCATCGCCCTCTGCTTCAATTCCGCTTGCAAGAAATATTAAAGCAGGATTTGAAATATTTTTATCGGCCACGTCTACTACGAATCCGATAACCCTATCAGTTCTACCTGTCATGTGGTAACTGTAGGAGGGCGCAATAGTTATACCAGTGTAGGTTTTATTTGAAGATTCCTGGCAAAATACAATCGCATTAAGAAAAACTATCAAGAATATCATTACCCTTTGCATTGTCCTAACACTTTTCATAATTATTTCCTCATTATTTTTGATTTTACATTTAGAGAATTAGTGTCATTTAGATCTTAATAAATATCTTACGTTTATAAAGCCAGTAACATATATACCAAAGTAATGCCCAGACTATAAAACTAGTTAAAACGTTAACCTGCATTTCACCCATCCATGAAAATAAGCCCGTAGAAAATGGTTTTACAATATCATAAAGCCATGATGCTCCACCAGACTCTGCGAATAGATAAATAAACAATGGGTTCATTCCGACTATTGCAAACATTGTTGACCATTTTTGAATTTTTAATATATCTATGATCCAATAAGAGAGTGCCAGAGATAAGAAACACCATCCACCGCTTACAATCACAAATGAAGAAGTGCTTATTCGTTTTATTATTGGTGTTATAGGATCTAATCCATAGCCTATTATAAGACCGATAACTCCTGCTGCAACAAGTATTTTTATTTTTTGATAAGGTTCTTTGCTGCTCATCAAAAGTTTGCCTGCCAGTACACCCCAAATAACATGTGCTGTAGTTGGCACTGCATTAAATGAAACCCAGTGCCCGCCGGATAATTCACCGGAGATTAATAAATCAAAATACGCACCAAAGTTTTTATCGGGAGTAAATGGCTGATCAAAACCGGGTACGGAAAAAGTTCTATAAATTAGCTCTGTAAGTGCAATTAAGAGAAAACTAAAACCAAGTTGCTTCCACAGAGAGTAATTCATAACTAAAAAGGCAAGAATGTAAGCAAGTGATAGTTGGGCGAGTACATTTTGAAATCGGAAAGTTATTCGGCCCGGTGCAATGCAATATAACGCCCACCCGAAAAGAAGCATTAGCAATGAACGTTGAATTGCGTGTTTTAATAGTCCTGATTTAGAATCACCACGTGAGAGTCTTTTTGATGTAGAAAAAGGTAAGGCTACACCAACAATAAACATAAAGTAAGGCTGCACCAAATCCCAAAACGTAAGTCCATTCCAGGGATGATGATTCAATTGTGATCCAATAGCATGAATTATTGTGCCCTCAAAATGCGGGTCTATCATAAAATTGTATAAACCAGTATACTCCGCAATTAATAAAAACATTGTTATACCGCGGAAAAAATCGAGTGAGCGGAGTCTAACAGCCACTCTATTTTTTTGATTGGTCTTTGTATTATCTTCCAATTCCATAATATAAGGCTACCTAAAGAAAGTGAGAAATTAAATTAGTTTGACAGTGGTTAACAACAGATAATTTGGTTTTACCTATAAATAATGTTCCCCTATTATTTATTAATAATTTTCAAAGCATTTTCACGATAGATATTTATAAGTACGTCATCATTTAATCCCAATCCATACAAAGGCCAATGATATCCAAACTGTTCATACTCATAAAAGTGTTCATCATCAGATTCTAGAATCCTGAACGTCACCTTATACATCTCTTCGTCAAAACCCAGATCAGTTCCATACAAAAGTCTATCTTTATACCTTTCAAAAAACCTGGCAGTATAATTAGGAACAGGGGCATTCTCAGCATAGCGGGCCGAAAAATCGGCATATAAATTCGGAAATTTGTCAAACAATCTTCCCAATTTTGCGAGGTCATGATTATAGTTTGCAAGATGACAAGCAATAAAAGTTGTGTTGGGATGTTTTGCAACTACGTTTTCTAAAGTATTAACAACTTCTTCTAAGTTTAGTATTCCCTTCTGATTATCAAGCCTCCATTCTAAAGCTGTCATTAAACCATCGTTAGTTGAATCCATCGGTTCATAAAACCATTGTGGTTCTCCAACATGCAAATTTATCGGCATTCCAAGTGCTGCACATTTTTCCCATATTGGATCTAATCTTGAATCATCAGCATGCATTCCATAAGCCTTTGGATTACAGTAAAATAATCCTTTCCCCTTATCGCCCAATTCACCAACTCCTTTAGCACCTGCTTTAAAACATCTTTCAAGTTCTGCAACAGCATTAGGACCAAATCCCGGCTGGTCGTATCCTGTATAGTCAATGCCGCACCAAAGTTCAAATCTGTCAGGATATTTTGAATATGCCGCAACAATTGAATCAAATTCAGTTCCATATGACTTTGTTAATAATATTGTTTTTTCTATTCCAACCTTATCCATAGTTTCAACCCATTGGTCAATTTCTTCGGGTGTTTCAGCGTAGGCATGAGAATGCATATCGATAATAGGGTACTTAGATTTCTCAATATTACTTACCGGCACTTTATATATACTTTTAGGCCGATAATTTTTAAGTAATATCTGATCGGCTTCGGTCTGAGAGTAAGATGTAACTGAAGATATTAAAAACATAGCGGTGAGTAAATTTAGAAACCAAATTTTGTTATTAATAATTCTCATCATCTCTCCACGAAATTCAATAGTAAATTTTTATTTATTACTTCTTTCTACATATTTGCTTTTAATGTTAAAGAACCGTCATCATTTAATTTTTGATGACATGCCCACTCAACCGAATAAAGCTCATCCTTAACTTCCAATTCTGCCTTAACTTTTAATCCTTTCCAGTTTGTACCTTTAGGAAGAACAAACATTGCCTGTCGCACTCCACTGGGTTTGGGATAACCCGGGTCTAAACAACCACTTACATATACAGAGCCATCATCATTAAATACTGTTATCCTCAATATGCCGGGAACACCTGCTATTCCATCATTAACAAATCCCATAATTAAGCCAGGGTGTCCATCTTTTTCGAAACTCCAAATCCACGAGGGTCTTACTCTATAACCAATTTTTCCTGCTATATAATCAATACTTTGAGGATATTTCTCATAATATTCAAGAATATTATGAGCTGATATATTATGCCAATGCCATACTGACCAATAGTTAGCTCCAGCATCCATTACATGTGAAATAATATTATCATTTAATCCAATACCCTCATTCATATTTTCTTCATGCCTTTTAAGCGTTCCCATGCCAACTTCACAAATTGCAGCGATCCATGCAGGCCTGTTGCTAAGTGATTCGATCTGCATATTTTCAATATATATTGTATCAGTTCTAAGCCAGTTGTTAGTCCTAATGGTTTTATCAACCAATTCAGAATTCCCCACCCTGCTGAAATCAGGCTGGGTATTAGTTACCAATGGAGTTTTAGTCCAATACTTAAGCTGTGTATCAAACATTTTCATAAAAGTTTTTTCAGCGGTTACATTATCCGGGAAAGGGTTTCCTTCAAACGGCCATGAATGCCCTTCGCCCCAGAAACCATACATGAATGTATCCATGTACTCAATCTGTGAATTCCCATTAAACTCTGCGGCTAACAATTCGTTCAGTTCAGTAAATGCTTTTTGGTATTCTGGGTGATCATATCGCGGGAATTTATGTTCCTTTTTACTTCGAATACTTGAACTATGATCCCAGGTTCCTTTCAAACTGCTATATGGAATTTTATCAATAAGAAAATCTGGTACCCCCAATTCAGGAATATCTGGATTCTCAGTCATAATCCTGAATCCAATTCTTTTATCATACTGTTTTGCAAGATCAAATGTAATTTTCCAGTAGTCAGGAAAATCTAATTTTCCGGCCTTCTTTTGAACATCTCTCCAGTCGGGTCTAAGGTATATTTTTTTAACAAATGGTAGTTTTACTAAATCCTCTAAAGATTTTTCCAGTTTTTCACCCTCAATTCTCGGTGGTCCAATGTCGCCAGATACGTATACTGTTAACCCCATTCCAAAATTTTTAAGTATTTTATTTGAGGGAGTGGTCGTCATTACAACTTCACTTTCGGGAGCAACAATTTCCGGCTCGTATATAGGAAAGGGGCCTTGATTAAGCCGGTCATTAACAATTGGTCCGGCACCGAAATCATATTTTTCCCAATTGTGGGCGGGCACAAAACCAAACATATTATTTGCCGCTGCACCTACACCTAAAGTAATTGCGCCGGTGGTTTTAAAAAATGAGCGTCGTTTCACAAAATATCCTTTTTATAAAAGTTTAGTAGATATCATTGGAAATTTCATTTTAATGATTTGATATATTCTTCTACTATTACATGGAAGCATCTGATCGGCTAATATTTCGTCTTGCATATACAATACTATCGTTCAATATAATGCCCGGGTGATACTATATTATCAGTAGATTACTCAATTTGATGGCTCACATTCAATCAACAAGTTTTTACTGAACTTAATAGGTAATAATGAGCTGGGTCCGGTTATCTCACCAAGCTCAATATTATTAACATAGTCTTTAACCTTATAAGTTTTATTTTCCAAGCCCCTTAACTCTACTGTTCCATCCCACTCGGGTGCATAAAACGCATAAAACATTTTTCCATCTTTCCTTATTGCATGAGTCTCAGGTTTATCAAAACCTATATCATAAAGTTCACCCAGATAAGTGCCGTTGGAAAGCATTTTGTCGCTATATATATTTACCCATTTTGTCCACTCTTTTTCTTTTTCAGGGGTGAGGCTAATTTCACCAGTTTCCTTATTATCATGCACACCAACAGGCCAAACGAATTTTGTACCTATCACTCCTCCTATGCCTACGGTAGTAGCCCAATCACTCTTATCATCACTTAACTCAACATGGTCTCCATAATAGGGTGAATTGTCGCCCATCAGTCCTTTTAAGGTCTTTCCTTTTAATCTTATTTGCCATGATGAAAGTGGATCCGAACTAACCGGTTGATTCATATATGGTAAATTATAAAAGGAATAACTGGTGCCGCATGGACAAATTTCAATAACAGCCTCTTTATGAATACTGAGCGCTGTTTCATATACTAACTTCCAAAATTCCTGAAGTTTTTCTACTGATTCTTCAGGATAGGCATGATTATGTTTAGGATTATAACAAGGCGGCACACCATTAAGGTGTTGACCATCAATTTTCAATCCTTCATATCCCCAAACACTCATCATTTTAACAATTAGGTCTTTCGTATAAGTTAAAGTTTTTGGATAAGCAGGACATAAATAGTAGCTATCCCACCAGGTAATATCCTGTGTTGAACCATCTTCATTAAGTAAAAGCATATCCGAATGTTTTTTTATTAGGTCGGTTCCTGGATCAACTGCTAATGGCGCCCACCATAATTTTGCCTTTAGCCCGAAGTCATTAATTTTGTCGACAAATGCTTTCATGTCAACATCACCCCTGGGAAATTTTTGGGGATGTAAATACCAATCTCCCTCAGCAGTTTGCCAACCATCATCCAAAACAGCCCATTTGAATCCCAACTCCTTCACCTTAGGAAGTGTGCCTAAAACATCATTTAATTTAAAATTCCTTTCATATCCCCATGCACACCAAACTGGTTCATATGAGGATTGAGGGAAGTCGACCATTGACAATCCTTTTTTTGATAATACATCCTTAAAAACTTTCAAGGTCGCATAGTAATCACCCTGATGAGTATTAACGAAAGTTTCGAATGTTTCGAATGATTCACCCGGTTCAAGCGATATTTCTTTTTCGTATTCAACACTTATACCCACACCAGTAGTTTGATCATGCATCTTAACAGGAAGTTTTACCAGCTTTGGAGTAGTTTCAACATGACCAACAGCTATACCAACATCTTTTCTCCATATATCGATAATGGGAGTTCCACTGCCGTAATCACTTGCATTCATACCCAAATAGTTTTCCTGCTCAAATCCTTCGGTCAAAGGTAAAACCCAGTCTCTTCTATCCTCATATGATGCTCCCTGATATGACCAGAAGGAAGGTGATTCTATATTATCAGATTTTATCCGATACGAATTATTCACCCATTTACTTATTGTAATTTTATTACTTCCATTATTTTTGTAATTAATTTTAAAGAATGCGGCAGTTGGGAATTTTTCATAAATTGATACAGAGACTTGTTTCTGGATACTATTTTTCGAAAGTCCCGTAATTACTATTTCTTCACCTTTTCCTAAATCATTTTCTAATTGATTTTTTTTAGAGTCTTTAAAGTAATACTCACTGATTTTTTCGCCGTCAACTACCAAATACTCTGTAGCAGCAAAATCACTTAATTCAATTTTGTTATTTCCAACTGTTGAAATAATTTTACTGTAAAGGGAATCATTAAATTCAATTTCAATAAATTTATTTTCTACTTTAACTACATAGTTATTATTAATACTGCAAAAACTTAAAAGAGTTATTAATAGAAGTAAAATAGTGGATGATAAAGATTTTGAAATCATGTCTGGTCTCTAACTAATAAATTTATAATTTCTTTATTTAATTACTATCATCTTCTTTAAGTCCGAACGGCTACTTTGCTGCAACCGATAAAAATAAATTCCTGATGGAAGATTAACCGCGTTAAATCGTATAGTGTGCTCACCAGCAGCTTTTTCAGAATTTATTAGATTAACGATTTTTTCTCCTATTATATTATAAACATCAAGCTTTGTAAAACCTTTCTCTGCAAGTGAAAATTTTATTGTAGTTTCAGGATTGAACGGATTTGGATAATTTTGGTTGAGAGCAAACTTAGATGGATGTGGATTACTATTTGATAAATCAGTATTGGTTGTATTATCTATAATATCCGACACCTTGTTGCTTATTCGTACATCATCTATTCTTCCCCAAAATCTTTTATAACCGTTTTGACCGGATGTGCCAATATAAAGTTTAATATCATTCGGATATAAAGATGCATTGAAATCCAATGTATCAATTGGTGCAGATTCAGGATCATTCCACATATAAAACTTTGATTGGTTATAGTCATAAAATACTGCGATAAAAATCCATTCATTTTCCACAACTTTGAATGAAGACCTGGCATCTTTTTTTGCACCCGATTCTTCGTGAATGATAAACTCAACATAATTATTATTAATTCTTAGAGCATAATTATTTGGTTTAACAGCACCTGACCTATCACCCTTCATAAATAAATATTGTGGACTATCATATCCCTTGGTTGGATAAGCCCATAATGACGCAGCAAAATTTTCATCATGAAAATCAAGTTCACTATGATCAGCTACGGGGAAAGCCCCATAATCAGCAGAATCTTCCAAGGATAAATAGTAGTCTCCCTGAGCAATAGGAGCAATGTTCTGAAAATATGCGGCACCGGAAAGTGATCCGTTATTTTCAACTTCCTCCCAGGTTGCTTCATCATTACCGTTATTTTCAAACATCCATCTTCCACCTTTTACTTGAGCAAAATGGGAAGATGCACTCAGCAGAATAAAGGCAATAATTAACCAAAAACCAATTTGGGAAAAGTAGTTATATTTCATGAAGATTGGTCCTTTTAAGATAAATAGTATGGTCGAATAAAAATGATTATTACTGTACCCGATTCTGTTTTACCAGAACCGGGTAAGTAAATACAAATATTATGGTGTAACCATATCTCTATAATTTCCAGCTGGAAACGAGCCCAATAGAACTAAATCAGAAGCGTTCAAAACTAAAATTGCGCCTTCATCATTATAACCCGGTGATATTGAATACACAACTTCTCCTGAATTATCAACTGCTATACCTCTTAAATCCCATTCAACATTGGTCTCAATAAAGCTATTGTCAGTCATATCTATTTTATAAATATTTCCGTTCCATCTTCCACAAGCGTAAATAAAATCACCGTCAACATCTACTTTCCACCCATCTCCGCCTGAGCCTAATGACATTTTAGTAAAATTCGCTGTGTTGTTAGCGTCAATGATTGTTATTTCTTCTTCCACCCATGCGACGAATAGAAATATTTTAGAGTCATCGGGTGAAATTGCAATAGACATAGCATTGTCATCGGCAACACCTTCAATTAATTCTAAAACAGTTCTACTCTGTAGATCAACAACAATAATACCCTGATCCCAGCTAGTTGTTATATAGGCTTTGGTGCCGGCATTGTTGACAGTCATATAATTAATATCTTCGGCATAGTCCGCAAGTGAAATTGTACCGCTGATTGAGTTATCTGCCGTGTTTACAATTACTAAGTCCATTGACCCAACGCACGCAACCAAAACTTCATTACCATTTGGTGTAACCGCTATAGATCTCGGTTCTTCAACACCATCGGGCATAGGAATTTCTGCAATCACAGCACTTGTTGCTACATCAAGAACAATGAGTTCTGAATTATCTCTGCTCCCACAGTAAACATATGTTCCGGCAGGGTGAATAGCTATTGATTGTTGTCCTTCTCCAGGATAGTTTTCCACATCCGATACTTCGAAATCTCTAGCAACAGCAAGAGCAGCACCTTCATTACCGGACCCTAAATAAATTGGTTGACTCCCAAAATTGCCATCAGTAGAAAAACTAAAACTGGTTTCATTTTGTAGTGAATTTCCACTATTATCACTTACTCCTGAACCTAACCAATCACCTTCAGGACTAAATGCTCCTTTCATTGTAACAGAATACAATGATAAATTGCTAAAAGCACTTTGTGGTGTGAAATTATAACTTCCACCAGAACCGCTCCATGATCCGGGAACAACATTATCATGACCATCAGTAACTGATGATAATGCAGAAATGCTTGTTAAATTCATTGCTTTATTAAAATTAACAGTTATAGGTTGGTTTACTGGGTTCTTCATACTTCCGGCTTCGGGAGTAGTTGATTCTACAACAGGTCTTGTAAGATCGGGCGGTTCAGTAGGCCATTCCTTCTTCTCACAGCCCATAAGTAATAATAATCCTAATACAACACCTATTATTACCTTCTTTTTACTAATTGTTTTATCCATTATTAAACTCCTATAAATTTTCACTAGATATTAAAAGAGTATACTTAAAGTGTATCTATGAGCATTGCCCAACCTGTTCATATCTGCGTAAGCATAATCAAATTTAAAATTAAAACCGCCTAGGGCTACAAGTATTCCTGCCCCTGCAGTTAATCCCGCTTCATCATAATTTCCTAAATATCCAATTCGCAAAGCTACTTTCTGCTCTCCAAGCACAGTCATAATAAATTCGCTTCCCAAATTATATCTTGATGCATAATCACGCGAATCATTAAATGCACCTTCTACTGATAGTGATGAATTTTCATTTTTAATTACATAAGTTCCCAGCCCAATTCTAAACATTAGTGGAAGCTGCCACTCCTGTGTCCCAAGACTTGCATCAACAAATTTATTAGTCGGGAGTCCTGTATTGATATCATGGCTAACATTAAGATCCGGTCCTTCCAGCTTCATTGTTCCGCCTAGGTTAGTTATGGCAAGACCGATTCGCATACCATTAAGAATATCAGTCTTAAAGACACTTCCAATATCAAATGCAATTGCTGAAGCTGTTTCTCTTGATAGATTTTCACTTATATATTTTACAGTAAAACCAACTGAAAATTGGTCCGTAAATGTACGTGCATATGAAAGACCGATTGCAAAATCACTTGCGCTAAACAATCTTCCAGTTCCATCCGGCTGGTTAACGGTAGTCTCTTCCATATCGCCAGAATTAAAGCTATATATATTTGCTCCAATCGTACCCAAATCACCAAATGGGATTGCCACCGACATATAGTAAAGATTTGTATTAGCTACCCAATTAGTACTTTGAAACAATGCCTCATTTTTTTCAACAAGTGCTAAACCACCAGGATTCCAAAAAGTCGCACTCGCATCATCAGTCATTGCGACAAAGGCACCACCCATAGCAGTAGCTCTAGATCCAACACCAATTTTAAGAAAATTGGCCATTGAGGTACCAACTTGATTAGATCCCTGTGCAAATACCATTAAACTTGTAGAAAAGAATAACAGTAGAATCTTTTTTATTATTATTCTCATCATTTATCTCCTGTTAGAATTAATTTTTCAAATTTTATTATTAGTAGTTCCATTTTTTATTTAATGATGAGGAATTTATCTACTTTCTGTCCGGAAATAATTGTGGAACTAACATGGTAAACATATAATCCGGGAGATACTTCCTGATTGGCACTAGTTCTTAAATTCCATGATTCTTCACTAGTACCATTATCATGAATTAATGTATTAATTGATTCCCCTGCAATATTGTATATTCTAATTGTACATTCTGCCGGTAAATGAGTAAAATGTAATTCCCTTTCATATGGATCAGTTTCAAACACATTCGCCGCCACATAAGGATTTGGAACGACTTTGATATCGTCCAAAGAAGTTGTAGCTACTGCAGATTGCGGTTTACCTTCAACGGTGTTATCATTTGGTTTAGATGGATCTGATAAGGGTGAATTTTCTGACGGTGGAATTTCATCAGTACCCGTGTTGTAAGCAGCAATATAGTATCTATAATTAATACCATTTAATACATCTACATCCCTGAATACATATTTGCCATCATCATCGGTCTCAGGCATTCCAGTATCGTTACCAAGCCATAACCACGAACCGTCTGGATGAGGGGACTGCCCAGTTATGCCGTTTTTCAGATCGTACTGAGCATAAGGGACAAATGATTGTGGTACACCTGTTGCATCAGTAACAACAAAATCGCCCCAGGAAGCACCATTATCCTTACTTCTATAAATTCTGTAACCTTCAAATCCTTCTGAACTTTCACTTTCCTGGCCCCATGTTATTGTAATTACTTTATTACCAGCTTCCATAACAACATTAGGTTGAACTGGCGGTTCGGCAACCTGAAATCCAGAATTGAATAAGTCAGCTGCCCTGTCTGCATTACGTTGAAAATCCAATAAATTAAGCCCCATAACAGTACAGATAGTTAATGTATCTGTTTCTCCTGGCTCGAGAGTAAAAGTTCCTGAATTCATTACTGATGTTGCATACAATCCCCAACCTTCTGGAGTTCGTCCATATGGGTATGGTATTCCGTCAACTATTTGAGTATCATCAATACCATCTTCATCTGTATCATAAGGACTATCTTCATTTGCTAAGTCATACAAATAACATTCATGTTCATAATGAGGTTCGTCGCCATCAGACAACTGCCAGCTTACTGTTGAAACACCGAGTTCATTACCATCATCATCTTTCGGCGTTTTTAAGAACATAAGCCCTGCATAACCAGTTACATTGACAGGCAATCCAGCTTGTGTTTCCCACATACCGGTCGGATTATATGAATACGACATATTTCTGTCTTCATCATAAGCCTGTATTTCCGGGGATGTATTTCCTTGATTATGGACGTGAGCGAAATCCATACGCATTCCAGCATATGTATCAGTAATTGGCTCTGTTCCTAAATTTGTAAATTCATATCTCCAAAAGATATAGTTTTCATAAAGTTTTCCTGAAAATGCTGCTCCACGGAAAACTACTCTAGCTTTTAGCCATCTGCTTTCACTGCCTTTTTTCTTAATATATGCCACGGCAAAACTTTCCTGATGAGCAATTGTTTTTCCATCTGGTCCCCAACCGGGCCAGCCATTTTCATCAAGAATTACAGGTTCATCAGTATTGGGATAAGTTTCTGGCCATCCATATCTGCCGTCACTATTACTGGGATCCGGCCATGTTGCAGGATCAGTACTAAGTGCTGCTGCATTAGCCTGTCCCACAAAATCATAGACGCCAGTAGTCGGCACTTCATTTTCATAAGGTCCGGGCCCATAAGTTGTCCAATGGTCACTGTCCCAGTTATCTTTATATTCTTGAACCGTAGTGGCATAATACCATAAGCCATCTGGATTAACTCCACCAGGATCTTCACTTGTACCGCCCAGATGGAATCCGATGGCAGTTCCATATTCTTGACCACTACCTATTGGCCATTCAAAAGCCGGGTGAAAACCAACGCCATAATCATATTGCCCTTCGGAAATTGTTCCATAATTAGAAAAGGTGGCACCGATTTTATTAATGTTAAAAGTATTCCTTCTAACAGCACTCTCCTGAGCAATTAATTCGGGCAAGATCATTAGGAAAATGGCAAGTATAAGAGGAAACCATATTTTCCTATTACTGTAATATGTTTTCATAAATTTATCTCCTTTAATTCTTTCAATATAACTGCTAAATATCATTCAGCGAATTAATTACTTTAAAAACTGATTGCTGCGCCAAAGTATACCTGTCTGCCAGGTCCGTAATTACTAGGATCATCATACTTGGACAGATTTAATGGAGTTCTTTCAACATTTAATGGCAGATCTGGTTGACCACTTGATGGATAAACTCCGTAAATATTTTGTCTGTCAAATAGATTTAAAACGTTTAAGTAAAGCTGTGGTTGTATACCCCATACTTCGAAAGTTTTAGAGAGCCTAAAATTAAATTGAGCAAAATAAGGAGATCTTTCGGTGTTTGGGTCAGCACCGGTAATTGTATAAGGTAATCCTGTACTATAACTCCCGGAAAAAGTAAGATCCCATTTCTGAGGCAGCCCAACGTATAAATCAAAATTTAACGTGTGGGGTTGATCCCAATCTGATGTATATGTTTTATAAGTAGGATTATCAATTTGTAATTTTGTCCAAGGTGTTGAACTTGTGGTTTGGGAATTTGTAAATGTGTAATTTAATCTGAGTCCCCAGTAATTGCTGAATCTTTTATCTATTGAGATTTCAACACCTTTTGCATTACCATAATCGAAGTTATCCATAATTATCATTCCGTTACCATTGTTCCCTTCCGGCAAAAACCTTTGACCGATCTGATCACTTATGTCTCTGTAAAATGCCGTAAGATCTAAAGCCACATTTTCTGACAATTTTATCTGAACACCAGCCTCATAAGCAACTGTTTTTTCAGGATTCATATTTGTATTTGGTTGGAAATAATGCCACTCTTCTGTAATTCCACGGTATATCATCCCTCTTCTATCTGGGATATTATTCCACTGAACATCATCAGAACTGGTTAGATAACGATGTCCCTGATAGAGAAAATTATATGCCGGCATCTGATAAAAGTGCCCGTATGCGAAATGGAAAGCAGCTACATCAGAGATAGGGTATGAAATACCAAGTCTTGGTGAAATTGCTGTTTTAACCTCGGAATCTTTCATACTATCATAGTCATTAAGATCAACGTAATTTGTTAAATAAGGAGCATTTACATCCCAGGAATCAAACCTTACACCAAGATTAATAATTAATCCAAGAGAAGAAAATTCCATTTTATCCTGTATGTATGCAGCAATTTCTATTGGCTCATAATCGTAGTTTTGATAATAAGTATACGGAGCACCACTAGGATTAATGTCAAAAAACTTTATATTTATACCGCGATATTGACCACCAATTTTTATTAAATTTCCCTTATTTACCTGACTAACTACAGCAGCTCTTATACTAGATGTAGTTGATTCTTCATTTTGATGCTGCCAGTCTTCACCAGAATACCAGAAATTATTAGATTCAGACAGCTCAGTATTTAAATCATAATAAGAAAGCGAATCTCTAAATGAACCTAAAAATCTATCACGGTTTTGGTAGCCAAAACCAACTGTATAATATGTACTTGCACTTAATGTATGGGTCCAATTTAGATTTAAGAATAAATCTTCTGATTCATGATGAGGCATTCCTGCTTGATAATACGTAAAACCAAGGTCGTAATAATCTCTTTGTAATTCTGAATAACCTCCGAAAGCCGTTATTCTAATTGTTGAGGTAGGTGTCCATTTTAATTTTGCGGATGTGTTTAAATAAACAGACTTGTCCATTGAAACTTCTTCACCGGTTCCGGCAGGTAATTTGGTTACAGAATCAACATCCAATCCTTTAGAATCAGACCAGTTGGGATAGTTGTATCCATAAAGATAACCATCACTAGCTCTTCTTTCTCCATAAACCAAAAAAGTTAATTTATTATTTGTAAATGGGACAGGACCGCCAACAGAAAATACACCTTGTACTGTTTTTTGGTCATATTTATCGACAACCCTATCAGTAAAAAGATTAATAGAACCATGATAATTTTGGTTAGAACCATCTTTTGTAACAATATTAACAATGCCTGACATTGCATTTCCATACTCTGCGTTGAAAGTGCCAGCCAAAGTGGTCATCTCATCAATATAATTTCCCGACGAGTTTTGAATAAATTCTGATCCACCCCAAACCGGATCAGTAACAACCATACCATCTAAAGTAAAACTTGTTTCATTTTCCCTTCCTCCTCTAATATGCAATCCATCGGTCGGGGTACCAACATAAGGATTACCTGTTTTACCCAACTGATTGTGAGATATTATAACACCACGCTGTTGCTTTAGCAAAGTTTGAACATCAATCTGTGTCTTCACTTCAAACTGTTTTGCATCCACCTCTACAATACTTGCTGTTAAATCTGCCCTGATTACGGGCTTTTCGGCAACCACAAGAACTTCTTGTGTGGATACTGACTCTGAAACTAGTTCAATATCAAGTCTAGTTGTTCTATCAGTATTTACAACTACATTTGTTATTGTTTGAGCGGCATAACCTAACATTGATACTTTCAATTGATATGTTCCGGGGGAAATATTTATCATATAATAGTCCCCGTCAACATCTGCCGCCGCTCCAATTGAGGTTTCCAATATTATAATGTTAGC
>BS_KBA_SWE02_21mDRAFT_10000252_pt1 | contig 19382 bp, 16 predicted proteins | sample BalSeasSWE02_21m_FD_9196 | JGI IMG/M metagenome (IMG submission 9196)
GATTATAAGACAAAACTGAAAAAAAAAAAAAATAGGGAAATTTCAATTCAATATCGAGATGGATCTTTGTCAAAAATCTTTTTTATTCGAGACTTCGACTAAGGATTCGAAAAAAGGGAGTGAGGTTTGCTTTGCAAACCTCACTCCCTTTTTTCGTTTTTAAAACCCCCTTCCAGGGAAGGGGGTTTGGGGGATGGGTTTTTCATTTCTTGACAATTAGAAAGCCACGTCAATCTTTCGCCCTCGCTTGACGTCCGGGCGGGATATCTCTATACTATATGAAGCTCTCCGTAACTACTCAGACCCTGAAGGTTTGCTCGGAAAATTTTAGTGAGTGATGGCATTAATACTTGGAAAATCATTCGTTATTTCATAGCAGAGAAACCTATAGAGTCTTGGCCNNNGCANACACNATCTTCNCCTGTTCCCGCTCAATTCTTCCGAGGAGAAAAAAATAATGGATCAACAACCNGCCCGTGATAACATCTATGACCTCAAGTCGGTCAAGTTACCCTACCTCTCAGGTGCAGTATTGAAGCTGTTCGTCAAACTACTGGAAGGTCCTTTGCGCGGCCTGTTGATCCCCAACCTGTTCCAGAGCAGCGGCATCACCTGGATGCGCAAGCAGAAATTTGACGAAGCACCCACCACCCAACCGCTTGCTTTTACGGGGTCCCTGGCAGACAAAGATCAGGCCGTGCCTGAGCGGGAATGGCCTTCCAAACCGGCTCCGGATGCCCCGGGCTTCCACTTTGCCAGCGTGCAGGATTATGCCCGTGCTTATCGTCAAGGCAGCCTGACTCCCCTGGACGTAGCCAATCGAGCCTTGGATGCCATCGAAGCCAGCAACGCTTCCCAGCCTCCCCTGCGTGCCATCATCGCCGTGGACCGCGAGGATGTGCTTGAGCAGGCTCGCCAGGCCACTGAACGCATCAAGGCCCGCAAGCCATTGAGCATCTTTGACGGGGTTCCGGTCGCTGTCAAAGATGAAGTCGATATGCGCCATTATCCCACCACCGTGGGCACCCGCTTCCTGGGAAAGTTCCCTTGCATCGAGGATGCCACCGCCGTGGCGCGCATGCGCGCTGCCGGTGCCCTCTTGATCGGGAAAGCCAACATGCACGAGATCGGCATCGGCGTGACCGGATTGAATCCCAATACCGGCACCACCCGCAACCCTTACAATCCAGATCACTTCACCGGGGGTAGCTCCTCCGGGCCCGGCACGGCCGTGGCCGCCGGTTTATGCCCGGTAGCCATCGGCGCTGATGGCGGCGGTTCCATCCGCATCCCGGCTTCTTTCTGCGGTACTGTCGGGCTGAAGCCCACCTTCGGGCGCATCAGCGAACATGGCGCTTTTCCACTGTGCTGGAGCGTGGCGCATCTCGGACCGCTGGCTGCCAGCGCTAGCCGATGCCGCCCTGGCATACGCTGTCATGGCTGGCCCGGATCTCAAAGATCCGAATTCGCTGCACCAGCCCGCCCCCACACTGAAAGGCTGGGACAAGTTGAATATGAAAGGCCTGCGCCTGGGCATCTTTTGGCCCTGGTTCCGGCATGCCAGCGACGAGGTGGTCTCTGCCTGCGAAGCCATGCTTAATGAATTTGTAAAAATGGGAGCCAGCCTGCACGAAGTTTCCATCCCGGACATGGAAGCCGCCCGCGTGGCTCATTCCGTCACGATTTTGAGCGAAATGTACCAGTCCATGAGTGCCACCTTTGCCGAACATCATCAGGATCATGGCCTGGATGTCCGTACCAATCTGGCCCTGGCCGGTGCTTTAACTGCCAGTGACTACGTCCAGGCCCAAAGGGTCCGCACCCGCCTGATCGCCGGTTTCAATGCTGCCATGCAAGATGTGGATATGATCCTGACCCCCTCCACGGGTCTGGTTGCCCCGCCCATCCCCAACGATGCGCTCCCGGATGGCAACTCTGATCTGACCACTACGATCGAGATCATGCGCTTTGCCACCCAGGCCAATCTGACCGGGCAACCCGCCATCTCCTTCCCGGTCGGTTATAATCCGCAGGGATTACCGATCGGTATGCAGGCCATTGGTCATGCCTGGCAGGAAGCCAGTTTGCTCGGCCTGGCCCTGGTCGCCGAACAGGTTGTGGAAAGAAAACAACCCGTGTTATATTATGATTTGATGCAGGGTATCTAAACAAAGACAATGGGTAGGTTGGGTTGAGTGGCCTCGAGTACAACTTTGGCTTTGATCATCTCCCATCCAGGTACCCGTCGAAGGTCCCGGGCTCTTTTTCCGGTAGTTCGCTCCGCAGGTTTTAGCGGAGGACAGAGTGAAAGCCAACAAACGAATTTTTTGGCAAAAAAATATTGATAAAAGGATAAAAAAATGTCACGTAAACAAATAAATTTTGAAAACTTCAACTTTAAACCCATCGCAAACTGGGATGGGCAGGGTATGCTGCTTACCAGTGGAGACTTGAATGCGGGTCAATTCAATGCCATGACGGTTGGCTGGGGCAGCATAGGCGTTATGTGGGGGTTCCCTTTTGTGCAGGTCGTTGTTCGCCCTGTTCGCTATACCTACCAGTTCATTGAAAAGTACGACACCTTCACCGTCTGCGCTTTTTCAAAGACCTATGCCCCCGCCCTTCATTTGCTGGGCAACAAATCCGGGCGCGATGGCGACAAGATCACTGAGTCTGGTTTAACCCCCATCGCCTCCACGCAGGTGGCAGCCCCGGGATACGAACAGGCAGCCCTGATATTGGAATGCAAGAAGCTGTTCTGGGAGGACATGGACAAGAACAAATTCCTGGACCCGCGACTGGAGAAAAAATATCCAGCCAAGGATTTTCACCGCATGTATTATGGCGAAATTTTGTCCATCCATGGCGAAGATCTATATAATGCCTGAGTGGTTTTTCTATCGATCCACCCACCTTTAACAAAGACTCCCGAAAGTCCCGCACACCTTTAGCGGAGGAAGGTTCCTGTAATATAAGTTTGTTTTTATCAAAACCTCCGGGTCTTTGTTTGATCTTTGCTGGCCTAGTTGAAGAAATATTAGACTGGAGACAGTGATTCAAATGGAAAACAACCACCCTGTTTTAATTACTGGAGCCAGCACCGGCATAGGCAATCACCTGGCAAGATACCTGGCCGGGCGCGGTCATACCGTTTATGGTACTGCCCGCAAAGATGCAGATCTGGCTGAACTAAAGAAGATCAAAAATGTAGTTCCCATCCAATTGGATGTCCGCAAGCCCGATCAGATCCAGGCAGCCTTCCAATTGATCGAACAGGCTGGCAAAGGCTTGTATGGTCTGGTCAACAATGCCGGGATCGGGGAACTCGGGCCGTTGTACAACTGGACGGATGAGGAGCTGTACAAGATATTTGATGTCAATGTATTCGGTGTTCACCGCATGACCAATGCATTTGTCGGCCTGCTGGTAAAGTCTGCTGGTCGAATTGTAAATATTGGCTCACAGGGTGGCATGATCACCATGAAATATTTTGGCCCCTATACCATGACCAAGCATGCCCTCGAGGCTTACACGGTCGCCCTGGACCAGGAATTGGAACCGTATGGGGTTAGGGTCAGCATCGTTCAACCTGGCGGGATCGTCTCCAATATTGGGGACAATTCCTTTCCTGGAACGCTGGCGCATTTTCAAAATGCTCGTGAGCTGTTCAAAGCAGAATCAGATCAGGTCCTGGCCGGATTCACTCAACCGGAAGAGGATGATAACAATGCATCCCAGGTAGATGAACCCGAATCCGCATCCAATCGTAAACCATCTTCCCCCCTCATCGTTTCTGAGGCGGTTTATGATGCGCTCTTCTCACCAAAACCAAAATTACGCTATCTTGTGGGTACAAAATGGGAAGGCGACCGGGTCATCCACAGCCTGATCGAGAAACTGCTGGATGAGAACGATAACCCCATGCACAATTACTCACGCCAGGAATTGTGCGCCTATCTCGAGCAGCACATTGCAGAAAGGCAGACCCGGGAATAAACTAGTTCTATTGCCGTCTCACCTTTACACGCATTACAAAGCGCTTCACACCCCCAAACTTAAACTTGTAAGCCTCATCACCGCGCATGAAATCAAACACACTGCGCTTGTTTTCATTGGCCCATTGCAGCAGGTGTCCCAGCAGCACCCATCCGGGCGAGAGTTCCATAAAGCGTTGATCCAGTCCCGAATTGTAGACCCAGATGCGTCCCTTGTAATCAAAGTTTAAATACCCGGCGGCTTTTTGTCCATCCACCTCAAGGAATGCCAGTTGCAGCCAACCGGATCGCCAGGCAGCCCGCATGGCGTTTACCATTTGCAGGCGCATGGCCGGGCTTAGAAAATTGGCTTTATCCGGATCATTCTCCATCAGCTTGAGAAAAGCTTGCATGTCCTCATCCAGGCGGGACTCGTCTTTTAGGATGTACCAGCTCACCGGCAGTTCATATTCGGCAGCACGACGCATCTTGCGCCGGATCTCATGGCGCTGTTTTTTATCAATACCAGCCAGGTAGCTCTCAAAATCTCCTGTCAGGTTCACCAGTACAACCGGGCTGAATTGCTCCTGTTTATATTCCCAGCCATGTTTTTCGGCTGCGCTTTGCAGGGTAGCCAGGCTGGTTGAATCCTCGGGCAGGTTGGCCCAATCCAGGTTGCGCCAAGAGGCTGGCGCTTCGTCAGCCAGGAAGTCAAATAACCCGGATGTAAAATCTGCCAGGTCCTGTTCCCGCACGATCATATCCAGGTAATCGGATATTTCGATACTCCCCAATAGCATCAGGGTTGCTTCGCCACTTGCCTCAACCAGCCGGAACAAGGGCGCGATCCCAATTAATCGACCCTCCCGGCGGGCGGTTACAACGGCAAGTTCAGTGTTTTCCCACTCTCCCCCGCCGCGTGTCTCCCACCAGGTGAGCAGAAACTCATGCCGCAAAAAGGGCACATCGCTTATNCTTTCCNCCAGCAGGTTGTTCCACTCGTCTGCCAGGCTTTCCAATTCAGTTGTTGTATTTATCAAACAAAAATCCATTTTTCATCCTATCTTTCATTTAAAGTAATTGTGATTCAGCCATCTGGCATTTTCTTTTGAACGCTGATCGAGTAACACCGAGTGTATTTCGAGGGGTGTGCCGAGACCACCAGGACGTTCTACGTAAGCTGATTAAAAAAATGTTGATCATCCTGCCATAAAAACAATTCTATGAGTTGAGTCCCACATGGGGAAGAAAATAGGGGGCTCTTACCGACTAAAAACCCTGATTATGCCAATACCCAATGAAATGGATTTTAACGTATAATGAGGACATGACAGTGGATATTGACCTCAACTTTCTTCCTTTTCATCGAATTGCTGGGAAGGATTGGCCTTCTCTCCCCGGATTGCAGACATTTGCTCCACCCCGGCGGGCTGCACGCGGCCGGGAAGGGGATCATCTGTTCATTTATCTCACTTTGGCGGGCAATACACCTTTCTCATCAGATGAGTATACCAAAATCATAGCAAAAATGACCGGGGGGTTTTATGAAACTGCCGGTTCTCTGACAGCAGCTTTACGCAACACGGCGGACATGCTCAACCAAACCCTGCTTAATCGCAACCTGAGCACAACCGGTCAGGGTCATTATATTGTTGGACGTTTAATAATGGGTGTACTGCGTGGTAGTCAGCTTGTAGTAGTTCAAAGCGGTCCAACCCACATATTTTGTGCTGGCAAAAATGATGTTCAGCACCTCCATGACCCGGATCTCTCCGGACGCGGTTTGGGCTTCAGTCAAACCACCACATTGTATTATTCCCAACTGGATCTTACCCCGGGCGATCAACTGGTTATCTGTGCCCAGCTTCCAAATGGATGGGATGCCGCACTGATGAGTGAACGTGGTACCACTTCCATCGAAGCTCTCTACCGTAAACTCCAGTCCATCTCGAACGAAAACGTAAATGCCGCCATCATCCAGGTGCAGGCAGGAAAAGGTGTTTTGAACTTGTTTAGTGCAGAACGCCAGCCTCCTCTGGCAGTCCCGCAGGAAACTCCTGTCTCAGCACCGCCACCAGCTCAGGATTTGGAACCGGATCTGGATGAATTTCTTGCGCAAGAAGAGCAGAGTAACCAAAGAATTGAACCACGCCTCGAACCGGTTGCCCCCACTCCAGAAGAGTTTGAGAATTCATCTGATTCAGAAGCAGTCGATCAGCCTGCAACATCTGTTCAGGAAAAACCCAGCCGTTTTTCACAACTTCTCAAAGGATCAAGCCTGAAAGAAAAACCGCTGGTCGAGGATTTGCCTGAAGCAGAACCGGACGGGTCGGCCGGAGTATCCCCGGAATTTCGGGAACTTGCTCAGAGTCAGATCTTCAATTCAAATAACACTACCGAACTCCCCGAGATAAAACGCCCGGATTCGTCCCGCCGTAAGGCGGTTATGAGCAAGCTTTTGATCGGACTGCAGAGCGTTCGCAAGTTTGGTCAATCTTTTGGCACCGGTTTCCAAACCATGCTTAAGCGCATGGCACCCGGGTCTTCGGATGACCAATCACCAAATATGCATGGTTCAACAATGGCATTTATTGCTATTATCATCCCCCTCACAATGGTGGTCATTGCCAGTACTGTCTATATCAGGTATGGGCGTTCTTCACAATACGATGAAAACTATAAACAGGCTATCAATGAGGCTGTCGGCGCAATTGGGCAAAGTGACTCTGCAATTGTTCGTAGAGCCTGGGAAAGTGCACTCTACTATCTGGATCGTGCCGAAAGTTATCAGGTCACCCAGGAATCTTATCAATTACGTCAGCAGGCACAAGGTGCTTTGGATGCCATGGATCAGGTCATTCGCCTTGATTTCCGCCCGGCGATCATCGGCGGTTTGGCAAAAACAATTCAGATTGGACGCATGGTTGCCAGTGAAACAGACCTGTATATGTTAAATGTTTCTCAAGGCAATGTCATGCGTGCTTTCATGACCAGCCAGGGTTACGAAGTGGATGGAAATTTTATATGTGGACCAGGCAATTATGCATCTTTGGATAAAGACAGTACCATATCCTTTGAGGTCGGAAGTATTTTGGATATGGTGACTTTACCCAGGATAAATGATTTTGGAGCCACCATGATGGGATTGGACGCAACCGGCACTTTGTTATTCTGCAGCCCCAACATTGAACCACGGGCCTGGAAACTGGAAGAACCCGACATCCGCTGGAAAAACCTGGTGAGTTTTTCTATCGCTACCCAGGATTATTCAATGTATGTTCTCGACCCGGCTGGCAATGCCATCTGGGAATATGGGCTGGATGCGAATGGCCGCTATTCGCAGTCTCCGGAGTTGTTTTTTTCCGGAGGTTTTGTCCCGCAGAATTTGGTCCAGGCCGTTGATATTTCGATATCCCGCACCGACATCTATTTGTTATTTGGCGATGGACATGTCACCCACTGCACCCCAGGGCTGGTGGACGGAAATGGGGATACAGTCATACCGATCCGTTGCAACGATCCGGAGACCATGACAGATACGCGTAGCGGGCACCAGAGTGGCGTTGTCCTTTCGGATGCGGAATTCACCGAATTCACCTTCTTATCTTCTTCCGACCCTTCTCTATATTTGTTGGCACCGGCAACTGCTGCCATCTATCGGTTCAGCCCTCGCCCTGAAACCCTGTTCCTGCAAAACCAGTTCCGGGCTGCTGTAGACCAGGATAAAACCCTGTTCACTTCACCCATTTCTGCCATGGCGATCAGNCCAAATCGATATATCTTTTTGAGTTCTGGCAGCCAGGTCTATTTTGCAATGGATGTTCCCTGATGATGGANAAANATCCACGCCCTTCGCTTTTACTTTGATTTAATTGCTGAGGGCATGTGCCTTCCCCCGCCTGGCTCCCGGTTTGAGCTCATAAGTAANAGAATGAAATAAAGACCTTGAATATCAGGAACATTCANTGGGAGAAATTGAGGTATTGGATCGTTTCAAATGAGTGAGTTATTGGAAGATACCATGCAGTTTTTTGCGAGGATCTAAAATGAGTAGAAATACGGGCAGCCTGGGTACTCTTATTAATTCTTTTTTTGGAAGTCTATTAAAACTATTTGGGTCATCCCAAACCCCTGTCACCCCGCCTGATCCGCAACCAATATCACCTCCAGACAACAATGCCGAACCTGCCCGAATCCTGACTTCACGCGTTTTGCTGGTGATCTATGACCCGGTTATGAACCCGGTCACTGGAGAAAAATTATCCAGCAAGATGAAATGGCATCGTGTGGATGATCTGGTAACGGGCTTTATCGCTGATATCGCCACTACCAGTAGCGGACTGGCGCGCTACCAGGTGGTGGATCGCATCGAATTAAACGAATTTCCGGTTAAAACTGACGGTTTTCGTTATACACCGGATACTTTCATGGCAGTTATGCAAGGTGCCACTCCGCATTCACCTTCCATGGCAAATTACAACCATATTTTGACACAATTGAATATTTTGCAACGGGTTCAAACTCGGGCGATCGATGAGGTCTGGTTGTTTGCTTTTCCGCATGCCGGATTTTATGAATCACGCATGGCTGGTAAGGGAGCCTTTTGGTGCAATTCCCCGGCGCTGGAAAACACGGATAGCTGCAACCGCAAATTCATCATAATGGGTTTTTCATATGAGCGCCAGGTGGGGGAGATGCTAGAGTGTTTTGGGCATCGCAGCGAATCCATTTTGACCAAAATCTTTGAAAAAGCCCTGCCCGGCATGAATCTTTATGAACGTTTTTCCAGATACGATAAACAAAATCCCGGGATGGCAGAGGTGGGAAACATACACTTCGCACCGAATAGTGAAAGTGACTATGATTGGAATAATCCACGCCTGGTACCAAGTCGCTGTGATAACTGGTTACACTTCCCGGGGCTACCAGGGCCAGCCAGGCAGGTGAATGCAGACGAATGGGGAAATGGGGACATCCGGTTGCATCATAAATGGTGGTTAAACCACTTGCCCAAAGTTGCCGGGCGTACGGCATCAATTGCCAACAATTGGTGGCAATATCTAATAGATCCGAATTTGATCGGAATGTAATGCAAGTGTTTGTGGGCATGTCATTAAAATTTTTGCATTTATCGTTTATATATGAATCTTCAGTTAAAATCATCACAGAAATAAACTTACCAAATGGATATTGATCAATTCATCGAGACACGCTCACCAAGGATACGCTGGTTTTTAGCTATTGGCGTATGGTTGATTCTGGTACTTGCGGCTTTGCTGATAAAGAAATTTGTCGGTCCATCAGCAGGCGCAGGTGCTATTCTTATATTTCCTGCGATTTTAATCTCATGGAAAATGGGATTATGGCCCGGTGTTTTACTGACAGTAAGTGGATTTATTGTCTTTTTGCTGATGCAATTATTTTTGGGATTGAACAATTTTACACGGATCGTCCAATCCGGGATGTTGGCAGGAGCGCTGACGACCATCTTTGTTTCAGGAGTGGTTGGGAAAATAGGTGAAATAACCCGCCAGCAAAGAGCTGGGATCCTCGCTCGTGATCAGGATTCAGAACAAAGCCAGTCTCAGACCCGTTTTTTAACCTTATTAAATGAAATTGTGCAGGCATCTCTGGAAGCTGAAGATATGTCTGGGATATTGAATATCCTCGTCAGCCAGATTGGTGAACTGTTCGCAACTGATGATTGCATTATCACCTTCTGGGATTCTGAAAAGAAACTTACAATTCCCATGGCGGCAAATGGACCAAGTAGTGAAAATTATAAATCGGTGGTACCTAAACCCGGTGAACTTACTTTAACCTCTTCTGTTCTTGAAGCTGGTCATGCTCTGATAATCGAAGATTCAAGGAATTCACCTTTTGTAGATCCTGATGTGATGTCGCCTTTTCCTTCTATTGCCTGTTCTCTCGCACTGCCACTGATCTCTGGTAAAAGGAAATTGGGAGCCATCATTCTAAGTTTTCATTCCCCGCGTCATTTTTCAAGTGTTGAAATCACATGGGGTGAATTGGCTGCTCGACAGGTTTCCCTTGCCCTGACCAAGACTTTGCTGCTGGAAGAAGCTAAAAAGCGCATTCATGAGTTGACTGGTTTGTATCAAATTAATCGTACACTCCATTTTCCGGATAGTTCCAGAAATTTCTATGGACAGCTTACTGAAACCATGGCAAACCTGGTGGACGCACAGGTTTGCATGATCTGTTTGCATGATCTTGAAACGAAAGAAGTGATAGCTCAAGCTTCTGCTTTTGGATTGGATGATGACCAGATCGGATCCTATCATTTTTCAAGCAAGCAAGGCCTCAAGGTATGGGATTTTTCAAAAGATGGAATTTTTTGTTCTAATTCTATTGAAGAAATTCCACCTGAATTCCAAAAATTTGCCCGTGAACTTGAACTTGGATCGGTCATGGTTGCACCCATGTGGAGTCCAGCCCGGGTCCTGTTTGGAATGGTATTTGCGATCAATAAACCTGCGGGATTTGATCAGGAAGATTCTCGTTTGCTGGGCGTTTTTGCAGCTCAGGCATCGTTCGTTATACAGAATATTCAACTATTCGATTCCGAGCGCCGCCGCAATGAAGAATTATCGGTATTAAATGCAATTTCCACTTTGGCAACAGATGCTTCTAACGAAGATGAATTGATAGAGTTTGTAACGCATATGATTGGAGAAAAACTCTATCCGGATAATTTTGGGATCATGATGTTGGATGAAGTAGGAAAAATGCTGAACGTGCATTCATCTTATCGTCTGGGATTTGAGGAAAAACCGATCAGCATTCCAGTTGGGCAGGGGATAACCGGTAATGTAGTTCTCACTGGAAGAGTCATCTGTGTTAACGACGTCACCCGGAATGCTGATTATCTGAATGTTGATAACCGCATCTTCTCCGAATTGTGTGTTCCTCTTAAAATTGAAGGCAGGGTCATCGGAGTGGCAAACGCTGAGAGCATNAANTTGAATGCCTTCACCAAGCGCGATGAAGAACTGCTGAGCATTATTGCCGGGCAGTTGGCCTCAGCTATTGATCGTTTGCGTACAGCAAATGCTCAATATAAGCAAACCACAGACCTGGCACGTTCCAATGCCATGATCAAAGTGCTGGCACAGGTGGGCTCGCGTGCCTCGATAGCTGTCAATCCCGATGGCGTAATGCATACGCTGGGGAATGAATTATCGTTGCTGGGATTAATGTGCGTGATAGCTCTTCCTGTGGGAGGGGGTAGCAATATGCACATTGCCTACACTTCCATCCCAGAACGGGTCATCAAAATTATTGAACGCGCATCAGGCAGGAAAATTGAAGAGTTCATTTTTCCCCGTGAGCGTTTGTGGTTGAATTCCCAGGAATCCACAGAGCCATTATTGCTTAAAGATCCCATAGATGTGGTCAGCAATATCTTCGTAGATTTTCCCAGGAGAAGTATTCAAAAGATCCTGACTCCTATTGGGGTGACTCCTGATATCCCGATCTGTTGCTTGCCATTGATCGTAGATGCTGAATTTAAGGGAATCTTTTGGCTATGGGGTGAGGGATTGCGCACAAGTGATTTGCCCACCATGTCACTTTTTGGCAGCCAGGTTGCCATTGCTTTGCAAAATGCTCACCTGATGGCCAAAGTACAAAAAATGGCGATCACAGATGATCTGACGGGAATCTTCAACCGAGGCCATTTCTTTGATCTGGCTGAACATGTATTTAGCCAGGCCAGGCGTTATGACTTGCCTCTCTCAGTGGTTATCCTGGATATTGATCATTTTAAAAAATTTAATGATACTTATGGGCATGTTGTCGGAGATCAGGTCCTGGCAAATGTTGCCCGGATTTTGCAGAAAAATTTGCGTGAGAACGACACCCTGGGACGATATGGAGGCGAAGAATTCTCCATCCTGATGCCAGTTACAGATCTGGATGCAGCGCATAAAGTTGCCTTGCGTTTAAGAACTTGTGTTGCCGACTCTAGTGTTGCCACCAATGCAGGTCCGGTCGGTGTTAAGATCAGTATTGGTGTCTCACAGTTGAAAGAAGATATGCCCACCCTTCTAAGCCTGATCAATCGTGCGGATCAGGCCATGTACATTGCCAAGAGCACAGGGGGGAACAGTGTGGCTACAAAATGATCAGGTTTGATCTTTCAAGTTTCATTATTTTGATCTCTTTTCACAAATCATCCCACCCATAATGTAAGAAATCTCCTGATATTTATGCGTTAAAGATCAGTGAACAACACGTCAATGCGCCTTCGGCTTTTCCCAGCTCAGATGCATCCACAAGCTTTAATTGCAGGCCGGCTGCTTCCAGTCGTTGGCTGGTTTCCGGAAAACAGGGTTGATACAACAATGTCTCGCCGACCCGCACGGCATTCGCACCATACATTTCGGTTGGATGTACTTCGATCATCTGGTAACCCTTAAACTCTATTTTATCTATCCAGGCTGGGTTGACCAATAGGGTATTCTCTGCCACTTGGGTCACAGCAGATTTCAAATGCAGGCAGCCTGTGACCTTGATACCTTTTACCTGGTAACCGAACTGTTTGAGATATGTTTGCATTTGTTGGATGGCAGATGTATTGCTGCGGGTTGAAATACCCACATAGATCATCTTGCCGGCTTGCAGAATATCCCCGCCATCCAGAAGGCCAGGTGCCTGGATTGTTTTCAGGTCACGATAGGGCTCTAGAGCCCGGGAAATGCTTTCCACTTCAGGTCTGCGTGATATTGCCCCGGGGCGGGTCAGAATTGCCAGTTCGTCCAAAACCAGGGCAACATCTTCAACAAAAACCGAATCGGGTAATTCCGGTTCTGCTGGCAGTGATATGATCTCAACTCCCAGGGATCTCAGAGTTTGCTCATATTGGGCATGTTGTGCTGCGGCTGTTTCCAGGTTAATTGGCTGGCGTTCCAGGTGGGTCAATTCACACTGTGCGATGGACGGACTGACTTTACGGGTTATGGCAATAAGCATGAGCACCACCAATATTAAAAGCGCAGGTGTTTGACGGTCAGCCCATCGTCAATGATCTCCTGCAGCGAGTCGATCCCGATTCGCAGGTGCAGATTAGCAAAATTCTGGGTTACCTTCTGATCACTTTTGGCTGTCTTGATACCCTCCGGAACCATGGGTTGGTCTGACACCAGCAGCAGAGCTCCAGAAGGGATCTTGTTGGCAAAGCCTGTCATAAATATGGTGGCTGTTTCCATATCCACAGCCATGGCACGTATTCGCTTTAAGTAGGCTTTAAATTCTTCGTCATGCTCCCAGACACGCCGGTTGGTGGAATACACCGTACCGGTCCAGTAATCACGATTAGCATTCCGGATGGTGGTGGAAACAGCTTTTTGCAGATTGAACGCAGGCAGGGCTGGTACTTCCGGGGGAAAATAATCGTTGGAAGTTCCTTCACCACGGATGGCAGCGATCGGCAGGATCAGGTCACCGAGCTGGTTTTTGGATTTTAATCCCCCGCATTTTCCCAGGAACAAGGTTGCTTTCGGTTTTATTGCAGAAAGCAGGTCCATGATCGTGGCTGCATTGGCGCTGCCCATGCCAAAATTGATCATGGTAATGCCATTGGCTGTTGCATTTGGCATGGGTTTTTTTTGCCCGCGAATGGGCACATTATGCCATTCGGAAAAAATGCTGAGATAATTCCGAAAATTTACCAGTAAGATGTGCTCACCAAAATCTTTCAAAGGTGTACCGGTATAGCGTGGTAGCCAATCAGAGACGATCTCATCTTTTGTGATCATTTTCTTGCTCCTTACATATATTCCGCTTAGGTTTATCGCGTTTCCCATAATTGGCGGGAAATCGGTCCTTATTTATACTTTACTTTGTTTTTCCCAGATCTGGTAAAGACTCAACCTGCCACCCTGTCCATCAGAGAGGAAGGATTCACAGATATCAAAACCAGTAGCATCAGCCAGCCTGGAGAGTTCTTCCTCATCAAAATGGTGAACATAGCGCAACCCGGTGCCTCCGCGTTTCCAATCCAGCAAATAGTCGCCTGGCTCAACATCTTGCGATCTTATATCCGCTTCCTGCCAGGGTTGAATGCGGTCTCTTAGACGAGGGCTGTTCAGAAATTGCCATTGGGAATGGATGAATTTACCTTTGCTCCTCAACAGGTTGGTCATTTTCAAAATGATCTGAAGGCGCAATTGCTCGGATGGGATGTGGTGCAGAGCTGCAAAAGAAAACACCATATCGTATTTGTCCACGGGTAGGGTTGTTTCCCAATCTGTGCTGGTCAGGTCTGCCTGTAAAAAATTCACAGGGAAGGTGTCTGGTTGCTGGTCTGCAGCAGCCAGTAGCGGCAGGCTGAAATCCAGTCCGGTATAACTACCTTTGTGCCCGCGCTTGGCAAGCTGGCGTGCAAGTTCACCGTTACCGCAACCCAGGTCCAGTATGTGCTCATGGCCTTCCAGCCGGTTGACGATCATACCGACGCCAGGCTGAATACGAGCGCGTGTGGCTGAAAATTCAGCCCCAAAGCTCTGGTAGAATTGATAGTTAATATCCAGCAATCGCTTAAGAGTGGCTTCCTGCATATGTTGATTATACCCATCCTGGGCATAGTGATGTTGGATTAATTGGAAGTAAGAGTTTGAATTGAAAGAGTCTGATCGCTTAATCACTTATACATAATCACTTATACTTCATTCTATTAATAATTGCTTCTGGTAATTTCCGATCTCACAAAATGTCCAAGGCTTTTCTAACCGGCCTGGTGGTAATTATCAGATACACTCTGTCACAAAAAACCCGTATGCTCTTGGCAACCGGTCGCTCCGCCTGCTTTTAGCAAAGGAAGGTTGGATGGAAAATAAACCAAAAAAAAATAAAGAAACCGTTCGGGGTATTCTGTGTAAGGTGAATAATTAAAATGACAAAGAAAATTACCTGGACCAAAAACCAGGAAATAACTCCGGAAAAAATGAATATCGCCCGGCTCATTCTTGAGGATATGCGCTCGGGCACATTGGTCATGGATGCAATTCGTCATCACCCTAGTCAGGACGGCCATGTCAGCAAAGCTATGTTGGTGGCTGCTTATAATAAACTGGTGGAAAGTGGTGAATGGCAGCCAGATCCGGGTTTGCAGTCGCGGATCCGCATGAAACCTGTTCGAACTCTTTCAGGAGTGACGACCGTCACTGTCCTCACCAAGCCTTATCCCTGCCCGGCGCATTGTATATTTTGTCCGGATGACGCCCGTATGCCCAAGAGCTACCTGCCGGATGAGCCGGGTGCTATGCGAGCCTTTGAGCATGGTTTTGATCCTTATGACCAGGTGTATTCCCGTTTGGAATCATTGGAAGCGGTTGGGCATCCTACCGATAAAGTGGAATTGCTCATCCTGGGGGGAACCTGGTCTGCCTACCGCAGGGATTATCAGGAATGGTTCATCTTGCGCTGTATGGATGCCCTCAACGGGGAACCTGCCAGCACATTGGCACAAGCTCAAGCTCTCAATGAAACTGCCCCCCATCGCAATGTTGGGTTGGTAATTGAAACCCGCCCGGATGAGATCACCATCAATGAGATCGCCTGGCTTCGTAAGCTGGGTGTTACCAAGCTCCAGATGGGAGCCCAAAGCCTGGATGATCATATTCTGGAGCTTAACCAGCGTGGTCACACGGTAGCCGAAACCGGCCGGGCAGTGGCGCTGCTCAGGGCGGCTGGATTCAAGATCGTTCTGCACTGGATGCCGAACCTGCTTGGTGCTACCCTGGAATCTGACCGGGAGGATTTCAAGCGCTTATGGGTAGATCTTTGCCCGGATGAGATCAAGATCTATCCCTGCCAATTGTTGGAAAATGCCCCCTTATATGCCTACTGGCAGCGAGGTGAATACCACCCTTATACCCAGGAACAGTTGGTCTCCCTTCTGGTTGACATCAAACCGGAGATCCCGCGATATTGTCGGGTCAACCGTATTATTCGCGATATTCCATCCACGCATGTGGTGGCAGGTAATAAACGAACCAGCCTGCGTCAGGATGCACAGGCCGAAATGGCCCGGCGAGGTACCCGCTGTGAATGTATTCGCTGTCGTGAGGTTCGTGGGCACAATGTGGTCACCGCAGATCTGGTAATGCGGGACCAGGTTTACACGGCAGGCGGGGCAGAGGAACATTTCCTTTCTTTCATCACTCCACAGGACAAAATTGCCGGCTTTATCCGCATTTCTTTGCCCGGAATTAATTCTCCGGCTACAGGTCTGCCCGATTTGGATGGGGCTGCCATCATTCGCGAGGTACATGTTTATGGCCAATCCTTGGCAGTAGGGCAGGATTCAGATGGTGCAACACAGCATAGCGGTTTGGGGACACGCCTGCTGGAAGAAGCCGATCTGATCGCCAAAAAACAGGGGTTCAAATACCTGGCAGTGATCGCTGCCATTGGGACACGCAGATATTATCTGGAACGAGGCTTCGAGCGTGGGGAAAGTTACCTCATCAAAAAATTAATCTGACAGCGTAGTAAAATCAACACGAAGTCTATGATTTAGTGGCATATTTGAAAGGTGATTGATTGATGCCCACTCTTGTTCAGTTGTTCTGGTTATTCATAAAGGTGAACATCTTAACAACCTCCGGGCCAGCCTCGGTGGGGCTTTTATATAAAGAATCCGTTGGCATATTGATGACCAATGCAGATTTTGTTCAGGCTGTCAGTTTTTCCAGCATCCTGCCGGGTAGTGATGCCTTGCAATTGGCTATGTTCATCGGGTACTCGGTTGGAGGACTTGTAGGGGCATTGGTAGCATTGTTGGGTTCCATTCTTCCTCCAACATTGCTAATGCTGGCTGTCGTTTCCATCCTGACCCGTCTGCGTCGTCAAGCCTGGGTCACCCGCTTTGTGTCCGGGCTTACACCTGCAGTTTCAATTCTGATGATCTTTGTTGCCTGGCAGTTATTTCAAAGCGGTAACAATGGTGGACTCGGCTGGCAGTCTTTGTTGATTGCAGGAGGTACCCTGATTGCCTTATTATTGGAAGCGCCGGTCCCGCTGGTTTTGTTTGCAGCCGGTTTGCTGGGGGTATTTATTTACTGATGAGATCACCTAAATTATCTCTTTGGTTTAAACTGTTCTGGATGTTTATTAAAGTCAACGTTTTATCCACATCCGGGCCTACTTCCATTGGGCTTTTATATAAAGAGTCGGTAGGAACGATCATGACAGAAAGTCAGTTCGTAGAAGCAGTTGGTTTTTCCCATCTTTTGCCTGGTAGTGAAGCGCTCAAGTTGGCAATGTTCGTTGGGCATTCGGCAGGTGGTATCCCGGGGACGCTGGCAGCCTTGTTGGGATCAATTTTGCCGCCAACGGTCATGATGCTGGGAGTGGTGTCCGTCTTACAACGTTTTAAAGGCGAAGTATGGATGGATGGTTTTGTGAGTGGTTTAAGCCCGGCTGTTGCCGTAGTTATTCTGGTTGTCGCATGGAATTTATTCAGAAGTGTAAAAAGCATACCAAGGCAGGTACTTTTGATCGCTGCTTTGAGCTTTCTGGCTTTTCTGTTGGCTGTCCCTTCACCCATTGTTTTGGTGGGCGCAGGATTATTGGGAGTTATATTGATCCGATGATAACAAATACAAACCATCTAATCTTGGTAACCAATGGTCGGCAGGAAACGCGTCCTGCCCTTGAATATGGCATTTGGCTGGCACAAATGTTGAAATTCCCGCTAACGATTTTAGGCGTCTCCGAATCGGACAATAAGCATCACCCGGTTGAGGCTTTGGTTGAGGAGATGCTTCCCACTATTCGATCTGCTGAAATTCCATTCCAGGTGGAATATCATACCGGACAGGCTGAAGATTTGGTCAACCGGTCCGTCCATCAGGCAGGTGCAATGGTAGTTCTTGGTCCTTTGGGAAGACCTCCGCTGCGACGGTTCTTCAAGGGGCGCTCAATTAGATTCTTTATGGAAGATTTGATTGTACCCATCTTGTATGTACCCAGATCCCGGTTGCCCGTAAAGAAAATATTGGTATGCATGGGTGGGTTGGGATATGCCATCAGCGTATTTCATGAGGCCCTGGCAATTGCCGTTTCTTTGCGTGCCTCGCTGACATTTTTACATGTTGTCGAGCCGGTTACACTGGATTACCCCCTGGCGCATGAAGTGGAAGATCATTGGCACGAGTTGTTGAGCACACATACCCCTCAGGGTATGATCCTTCAACAGGTTTTAAATGAAGCGCAAGGATTAAATATCCAAGCCGATGTTAGGTTGCGTCATGGGCATATTGTGCCAGAGATATTGGAAGAAATAGAATTAAAGAATTATGACCTGGTCTGTATGGGGTCAATGTATAGCTCTCACAGCTTGCGGCATTTCACCCTTCCGAATATTACTGCCGAAATTGCAGAAACTGCCGGGTGCCCGATCCTGACAATGCGTGGTGTTTCGGATAACTAAATTATGATCGTCCTTCCCACTCTGCTACTGCCTGCCTGATGAATTCTTTTATCTCAGGATTAGGGATCGCATCGATACCATCGTATTTATCCAAACCAACAAACACGCGTACCCCTCCCGTGGGTGACTCTGTTAACCGGATGCTTTGATTTGACATGGAAGATGCCGCCAGACGGTTTTGCAGAACAGTATCTATTTGAGAAACGATACTTTCGCTTGATGGTACAGGTTTGCTCTCTGGGGCTGCTGCGGGGATGGGTGGTTTAGTTGCTGATGTAATTTCAGGTTTGATGTTTGCTGTCTTTGGTTGAGTCTCAGTTTGCTGAGTGATCGGTGGGGATCCTGTTGTTTCCAGCCAGGGGCGTACTTCAACCAAAAGATTGACCAATAAGAGCTTGTTATCCGCAGTAAGCTCATCCTTGTTGGATATGTTTTGGCCTTCCAATTCTAAAACCAGCCCATTGTTCGCATTTCGATTGATACTGAACAGGTTGGTTTTCTTGAACTCGTTAGCTGGAAGTTCTACCAATTCTTTTTCTTCCAAACGGGTTTTCTTTTTATCTTTGTTTTTTTGTTTGATGGCAGCTTCCACCAGGCCAATGATGTAACCTATAAAGAATACTGCAACAATGATTCCGATTGTTTTTAAATTCCACTCCATTTTATCCATCCTTTAGGACTTATCGATTTCCGGAGGAAGTTTGGATTATGAAAGTGAGTCAGTCCCACTTTCTTTGGAGAACCCTTCCTCAACAGGTTGGCAAACCGGGCAAATGTGAGTACCGCGCTGCCCGATGATCATTTTTTCTATACTGTTTTTACATACCGGGCAAGCTTCTCCTTCCCTGCCGTAGACCCGAAAATAATTTTGAAAATCACCGCCGCGATATACCCAGTCGATGCTGGCTCCATTTCGACGTATGCCCTCCTGTAATACATCCCGGATTGCT
>BS_KBA_SWE02_21mDRAFT_10000253_pt1 | contig 19347 bp, 21 predicted proteins | sample BalSeasSWE02_21m_FD_9196 | JGI IMG/M metagenome (IMG submission 9196)
TCCCAATTTATTTCTCCATGTACTTCTTCTCCAATCGAAGGCAAAGTCTCATTCCCTCCGATAAAGTGTAGCACTTCATCACCCTGCTTCTTTACCTTATCAACCGGGAAAATTTTATCGCCAGCAGATAAAGAACCAAGATCACATGGCTGTCCCCCGCCACCCGGATAAAAGGCGGATCGATCCAGGTATAAAACCCTGGCTTCGAAATCCACATTAACTATCTTCGCTACAAATTTATCCAGATAACTATCAGATTGATATAGAAGTTCCGTCATTGATTTTCCTTCCGAATTTTCAAAGATGACCTTAATGGATATAGTTTACATTAATTTTCGATTATCGTCATCCATAGTATATCCCTACACTAGTGATTTGAATCTATACGAAGAGCCTGTATTATTGGATTATTTCATTTTTATCCAATACTGTTATTACAATTGTTGACAATCATACCTAATTCTGATAACATGTGTCAAATTTAGAAATAAAGGAGCTCCTTATGCAGCCTGTAGTTGAAACCGAAACCATCATAGTAACCCCCTCAGCAGTTCAAGCAATTAGCGAATTATTAAATGAACGCAATCTTGAAGGATATGCCCTCCGTCTATTTGTCTCCGGGAAATCATGCTCAGGATATCAGTATGGGATGTCATTGGACAATGCGGTTACTGAGACCGATATAAGCATTAGCGTTGATGACATTAGAATTGTTGTTGACAATGCATCAATAGAATATTTAAGAGGTGCAAAACTGGATTTTATCGATGATGAGCGCGGAAAAGGGTTTATGGTCGATAATCCCAATGTAGCTTCGTCTTGTAGCTGTGATAGCGGAAATGGCGACGGCTGTGGCAGCGGCGGCGGTTGTTGTTGATTATTTATTTTTAGTGAATAAAAAAGGAGAGAGCGCTGCTCTCTCCTTTTTTATTCCTTTTATCAAAAAAAATAATTATTATCTTCTTCTTAAAAAAGAGATTGCCGATCCGAATAATCCGATGAATGCCAGACCAAAAATTATTAATCCCATCGGTATTTTAGGTAATGAACTGTCATTGGTATCATATGTCGGTATGACCAAAGGAGGTGGTGGAGTAAAAGTAGGAAGCTGGGTTGGATTCCCAGTTGCAGCGAACGCTGCGATCAAAGTGGGGTCAATAACCTGTGTAATCCTTGGTGTGGCCGTAGGTGGTGGCTCAATGATCGGAAGGTATCCTGGAGAAAGAATAACGTAAGGAGCATATACCCAGCCCACATTTCTAGGAACTCCGAGGTAATAAATCTGGATCCAATCACCACCTGGCGACCTTCCCAAGGCAGGAACCTGTTGCCCATCGATCAAAGATGGACCGATTATCTCATAATCAACTGAATTTGGACCTGCCCGTACATTTGCACCATCTGCATTCACAACAGTAGCGATTGGACCTGATGGGGTCCCGGTGACAGTAGGAACTGAACCTGTTGGTTGTTGGGCTAAAACCGGGATTTGCCTGGATAAGAAAAAAAGACTAATTAGTAGCCCAATAATAATGATACTAACAAGGGTAAATTTAACCCGATATTTCATATTGACAACTTTCCATGATAAAAATCGTATATTATTAAAATCGATTGTAAGGATAAAATGATTAACAAAGGGATTATAATCTAATTTATGGAACAACGAATTTTTCACGGAAATATCACACCCTTAGATATTGCCAATCAACTTATATCTGAATTTAACCAGGGTAACCTTCGCACTCAACTCATTGGCAAGAACGACGATCTTACTGTTCAGATATCCACCAAGCAGATGTCCAGATCTGGTGGTCAGACTGCACTTTCAATCAACATTAAACAGATTACTGATGGAGTGATGATCCAATTAGGTCAACAACAATGGTTGGGTGTAGCCGCCAGCCTGGGACAATCTGCGATCGTCACCTTGCTCAACCCTCTGAATTTACTGGGTCGACTGGATGATATTGCTCAAGATATTGAAAACCTGCAAATAACCGATAAAGTTTGGCAAACAATCAATAGAGCATTAACGCAAGCCGGGGCTAGCACAAAACTTTCTGATAAATTATCACGCCTTAATTGCGAGTATTGCCATACCGGTAATGAATTGGGGAACTCAAGTTGTATTGCGTGCGGAGCCCCATTGGGAGACTCTCATCCTACAACCTGCTCAAATTGCGGTTGGGTTGTGAATAAAAACGAAAAAATCTGCCCAAATTGTAAACAGAATCTCTGACCTATCGCTGTGAATTTACTGATCTTTAGGGGTTTATCAGGTTGGTTTGAATATTAATTTCCATAAATTTCTTTCATGACATGGCATGCTATAATTGCCATCAAAAAATCATATATGGAGGAAAATATGACCTCACTATTATTTCCATTTAGTTCTGAACATGAGATGATCCGGACCACTGCACGAGATTTTGCCCAGAAGCAAATTGCACCAATAGCGGCTGAATTTGATGAAAGTGGAGAATTTCCTTCCGATACAATAAAGAAAATGGGGGAAATTGGATTCATGGGTATCGAGGTACCCGAGGAATATGGTGGAGCTGGCATGGATACTCTTGCCTATGTCCTGGCACTTGAGGAGATCAGCAAAGTTGATGCCGCACATGGTGTGATCATGTCTGTAAATAACTCTCTATATGCGTATGGATTTATCCGGTTTGGAACAGATGAGCAAAAGAAAAAATATCTCGAACCTGTCGCTTCTGGAAAAGCGATCGGAGCGTATTCACTAACAGAACCCATGTCTGGTTCTGATGCTGGCACAATGCTCAGCCGAGCCACAAGGGAAGGTGATTTTTATGTTTTGAATGGTCGTAAATCCTGGGTAACAAGCGGACCGATAGCAGATTATATAGTTGTATTTATGATGACTGATCCTGATAAAAAGAATAAAGGAATCAGCGCATTCATTGTTGATGCAAAAACACCAGGTTTCATTCGAGGAAAGAAAGAACCAAAACTTGGAATTCGTGCATCTGCAACCAGCGAAATAATTTTTGAGAATTGCCGAATTCCGATCGAAAATCGTCTGGGTGAAGAAGGAGATGGTTTTAAAATTGCCATGACAGTTCTGGATGCGGGCCGGATCGGAATAGCCACCCAGGCATTAGGAATTTCTGAAGCTGCATACGAAGCAAGCCTGGAATATGCTCGCCAACGTGAAGCGTTTGGACAAAAGATTGGTGAATTTCAAGGGATTTCATTCAAATTAGCTGACATGAAGACCAGGATCGAAGCCTCAAGACTGTTGGTTTATGAAGCAGCCCTAATCAAGGAGCGATCAAAAGAGACAGGGGAGAGATTCTCGATAAATGCTGCCATGGCTAAATTATTTGCTTCGGAAACCTGTATGTTCGTCACCCATGCTGCAGTTCAAATCCATGGCGGCATAGGTTATAGTAAGGAGCTACCTGTAGAACGCTATTTCCGGGATGCAAAAATAACTGAAATTTATGAAGGGACCAGCGAGATACAAAGACTGGTTATTTCTCGAACCGAATTAAACAAAAAATGAAATGACCAAGAGTAGAGAAAATGTTTCTTCCGCTATTCTAGTGAGCGGCGGGATATTGGTTTTTTTAAGCCTGCAACTAACACAGGATCTTCCGGTTTTAGAACGGAAAAATGCTGTCCTGTTTACAATTGCGGGTATATTAATAATTATTATTGGATTTATTGCTGCCAAGAGTGAGAATAACTATAATGTAATTGAGAAGTTGTTTTCCGGGGGATACAGGTGTTTTAATGTCGTGGACAGAATGAGACAGATAACACGCCACTTTATTGGCTATACGTATTTTGTGAATATTCCAGAGGTCCTATGAAAGCAGTTCTCTTTACCCAGCACGGAAACATAGATGTGTTAAAGCTTACAGACTTCCCCAGTCCGATTCTTAAACCTGGTCACGTGGTGGTAAAGCTGCATGCTGCAGCACTAAATCATATGGATATATTTGTCCGCACAGGTTGGCCGGGTTTAAAGTTGGAGTATCCACATATTTTAGGCGCAGATGGAGCCGGCCAGATCATTGCCATTGCTGAGGATGTATCCGGGTGGAACATTGGAGATCGCGTTGTAATCAACTCTAATATTGGTTGTGGAAATTGCGAATTCTGCTTGAATAATCAAGACAATATGTGCAACAACTGGCACTTGTTAGGCGAATCAATCAGGGGTACTTATGCTGAATACATCAGTGTTCCATCCCGCCAACTTTACAAACTACCTGAAGATTTTTCCTTCCAGGCTGCTGCTTCAGCAGGATTGGTTTTTCATACAGCCTGGCACTCTTTAATAACTAAAGGACATCTGAGACCTGAAGAAACGGTTCTTATCGTTGGAGCATCTGGAGGGGTATGTACGGCAAGTATCCAGATCGCGAAATATATGGGTGCCAGATCGATCGTGGTCGGTTCAACACCAGAGAAACTTGCACTGGCGGAATCATTAGGGGCAAATGTGTTAATTCTGAGGTCTCAAGATGAGGATTGGGCAAAAACAGTCTTCAAATCCACAAATAAACGTGGTGTTGATGTGGTCGTTGACAACGTAGGAACTACCTTTCCGCAAAGTTTTCGTGCTTTAAGGAAAGGCGGTAGATTACTTACTGTTGGTAATACTGCCGGCCCCAAATTTGAAATAGACAATCGCTTTATCTTCGGAAAGCATCTCACAATCATAGGATCAACCATGGGGACCCTTGCAGATTTTTCTGAAGTTATGGAACTGATTGCTACGCATCAACTTATACCTGCGATCAGTAAGACATTCCCTTTGGCCGATGTGCGCGCTGCCCATACACATCTTGAATCAGGACAAAATTTGGGTAAAGTTGTTTTATCAATTATTGATTGATTTTAATGAATAATAGATATTTCACATAAAACAAAAATGATCCAGAATTCTTGATCAAATTGCAAACTGAGAATGGTATGAAAACAAAACAACCAATAACCGTAACTATACTCGCCGTGACCGTGTTAATCTTCACAACATGGAATGGTTTACGTCTTATTGAAACCATCGTGAATTGGGAAATTCTAAGAAAATACAATTCCCGGCCCGGACCGTTATATATGTCTGTAATTAGTTTGGTTTGGTTATTAATTGGCCTGGTAGTAATAATTGGACTGCTTAAAGGATTTTCCAAATGGTTGTTAATAATTAAACTTGTACCATTTTTATATACAATCTGGTACTGGATTGACCGATTGCTTTTTCAGAAAGCACAAATCTCCAACTTATTTCCGTTAGTAATGACAACCTTTATGTTATTATTCGTTTCAACATTACTAAATCATAGACATACTCAATATTATTTCAAACAGCGAGAGACTCATGACAGATAACTCCAAAATTGACCAATTAAATAAACTTCGAATTCAATCACGAGCTGGTGGCGGTGAAAAAAGGATCGAAGTACAACATAGCAAAGGAAGATTAACTGCCCGAGAGAGAATTGATCTGCTTTTAGATAAAGGGTCGTTTCGAGAGACAGATGCATTCGTTGAACATCGCACTCACGATTTTAATTTGGACAAGCAGAAATTCCTGGGAGATTCGGTCGTAACGGGTTGGGGAACTATTGAAGGAAGACTTGCCTATGTATTTTCGCAGGATTTCACTGTTTTTGGTGGCTCCCTGGGAGAAGTTCATGCTGAGAAGATCTGTAAAATCATGGATATGGCCATAAAAAATGGCGCTCCAGTTATTGGGTTAAATGACTCGGGAGGAGCCCGAATTCAGGAAGGTGTTGTTTCGTTAGGAGCTTATGCAGATATATTTCTTAAAAACACCCTTGCTTCTGGCGTAATTCCTCAAATATCTGCAATAATGGGACCTTGTGCTGGTGGAGCAGTCTATTCTCCTGCTCTTACCGATTTTATTTTCATGGTCAGAAATTCTTCTTACATGTTTGTTACTGGCCCAGATGTCGTAAAAACAGTAACACACGAAGAGATTGATTTTGAGGGACTGGGCGGAGCCAGCGTCCACTCGGAAATTTCCGGTGTTTGCCACTTGGCTGCTGATTCAGAAGCCGACACACTTTATTTAATTCGAAAACTTTTAGGGTATCTGCCGCAAAATAACATGGAAGATCCCCCGTATGTATTAAATAATGATGACAACTTGAGAATGGATGAAAATCTCAATAGCATTGTACCTGATGACCCATCCAAACCTTACAATATGAAAGATGTTATTCAAATGTTGGTCGATATTGACACATTTTATGAGATCCATGAAGCGTATGCCCAAAATATCGTTACTGGTTTTGCCCGGCTTGGCGGCCATAGTATTGGCATCGTAGCAAACCAACCAGCTTTATTAGCCGGAGTCCTGGATATTAATTCTTCCGATAAAGCAGGACGTTTTGTACGGTTTTGTGATTCATTTAATATCCCGATCCTGACACTTGTAGATGTCCCTGGATTTTTACCAGGAACTACACAAGAGCATGGTGGCATCATTCGTCATGGAGCAAAATTACTTTACGCATATTGTGAGGCAACCGTTCCCAAACTGACCGTGATAACCCGGAAAGCCTATGGCGGGGCATATGATGTCATGTCATCCAAGCATATCCGTGGTGATATAAATCTGGCCTGGCCGACAGCAGAATTGGCAGTTATGGGTCCCGACGGGGCAGTTAGTATAATTTTTCGGAAAGAGCTACAAGAAGCTGATGATCCAGTAGCTCGAAAAGTTGAATTAGTGAAAGACTACCGGGAAAAATTTGCCAATCCATACGTTGCTGCTGCGCGTGGTTATATAGATGATGTTATCGAACCCCAAGAAACCCGCCCACGCCTTATTAATGCCCTGGAGATGCTATCCAACAAAAGGGATTCCAATCCTGCCAAGAAACATGGGAACATTCCTTTATGATTTTTTCCAGCCAAATTTGTTTTGCTAAATTCTTTCGAGCGGAGATGGCATGAATAAGGTATTAATTGCAAATAGAGGTGAAATAGCTGTCAGAATCATCCGCGCCTGTCGTGAACTTGGAATTGAAACGGTGGCAGTTTATTCTGAAGTCGATAGACAAGCTCTCCATGTTCGCTATGCTGATGAGGCTTATTTACTTGGGCCTGCCCCATCAAGAGAATCATATCTACGTGCGGACAAGATCATCGCAATTGCTAAGAAAAGTGGAGCTCAGGCAATCCACCCAGGTTATGGTTTTTTGGCTGAGCGGGCAGATTTTGCACAGGCATGTATGGATGATGGATTAATATTCATTGGCCCGAAACCGTCTGCAATCGCTGCCATGGGTGATAAGGCAATTGCACGCGCTACTGTTACCAAAGCAGGTGTAAAAGTTGTACCGGGTACAGAGGGAGAAGGTTCGTTATCAAACGAGAGTTTACTAAAAATTTCAGGAGAGATCGGTTTTCCTCTCCTGATCAAAGCTACCGCCGGTGGTGGTGGCAAAGGTATGCGTGAAGTAAAGAATATCGAAGAGATGCCCGGATTGATCGATTCCGCCAGACGCGAAGCGGAAGCATCATTTGGCGATGGAAATGTGTATCTCGAGAAACTTGTCCTTGGAGCCAGACATATTGAATTTCAAATTTTGGCAGATCAACATGGAAATGTAATTCACTTAGGTGAACGCGAGTGCTCTTTACAACGCAGGCACCAAAAATTACTGGAAGAATCTCCATCATCCTTTATTGGTGATGATACGGATCTCCGAGAAAGTATGGGGAATGTTGCGGTAAAGGCAGCTCAGGCAGTGGATTACGTAAATGCGGGAACAATCGAGTTTCTGGTAGATAAAGATAAGAATTTCTATTTTTTGGAAATGAACACCCGCCTACAAGTTGAACATCCTGTAACTGAAATGGTTACAGGTATAGATATCGTAAAAGAGCAGATCCGTATCGCAAGGGGTAGACACCTATCCTACGCACAAGAAGATGTCCACCAAAATGGCGCTGCCATCGAATGCCGCATTAATGCTGAGGACCCCTACAATTCATATCTCCCTTCCACCGGGTTGATCAGCCATAGCATATTGCCAACAGGCCCCGGAATTAGGGTTGATACTGGAGTCTACCCAGGTTTTGAGATTTCATCTTTTTACGATCCGCTCATATCCAAATTGGTATCCTGGGGAGAATCCCGTGGACAGGCAATTTTACGAATGCGCAGAGCTCTTGAAGAATATCGAATCGTTGGGGTCAGGACAAATATCCCTTTTCACCAGCGTATGATGGATTCACATCGTTTTATGGGTGGTCAATTTGACACACGTTTTGTGGAAGAACGTTTTTCAATGGATGATACAGATGAGAGTAAAACCACAAACATGGAGATAGCTGCCGTCATTGCCACATTGATGACTCACCAACACCTTGAACACTCCGCTCAAATCGTCCGTAGAGGTGAGCGCGATACCAGCAACTGGAAATGGGTGGGGCGCTGGGAACGGATGCACCGCTAGGAGATCCCAATGATATATATAACCAGTGTAAATGGTAAGGATTTTTCCATTGATATTCTCGACGATCACCATGTGAAAGTGGATGATCAAATTTTCGAAGTAGATTTTAAGTCCATCGCCAACCAACCTGTATTTTCGTTGATCATTAGCGGGAAATCATTTGAGGCGTATGTTTATCCCGGAGAAGATGATTATCAGGTTTTATTGCAAGGTCGCGCGTATTCTGTAAGGGTGGAAGATGAGCGCGAAAGAAGACTACGCGCAGCCGGGGGCAGCACAGTCAGCCAAAGCTCTGAGTACCACCTTAAATCACCAATGCCGGGGATGGTTGTATCCTTACCAGTTGAAGAGGGTCAATCGGTTACAAAAGGCCAGGTCTTGGTTATTTTAGAATCCATGAAGATGCAAAATGAATTAAAATCTCCCCGTGACGGAACATTGGCCCGTGTGAGAGTAAAACCTGGAGATAACGTCGAACAACGCCAACCATTATTAAGTGTTGTATAGAATGACAGTTGCTGATAATCAGGAAATTGAAGTAAAGTTCTGTGTAAAGAATTTCAATGCTATTAAACAACGACTCAGGAAATTGGGGGCACAAAAATCTCAATCCCGGAATTTTGAAATTAATTATCGGTATGATACTCCAGATCGCAGACTTTCTGTTGAATCAAAAGTTTTACGTATCAGACAAGATTCAAAAAAATGGATAACATTTAAAGGTCCAGGAGAATCTATTGACGGGATTCGAATTAGGCAGGAAATTGAATTTTCAATCAGCGATATTAATAGTGCACATTTATTTCTTCAAGCTCTTGGATATCAGATATTCCAATCATATGAAAAATACCGAACTGTTTACATCCTGAACAATTCACATATTATGTTGGATGAACTTCCCTTTGGAACTTTCATTGAAATTGAAAGTACCGATCTCATTTCTATAAAGAATTGTGCAGATATATTAGGGTTGCAATGGGAATTAAATATTGAAGCAGGATATCTGGCAATATATAAGAAATTGTGCTTGGTTTTGGAAATTAATTATGGGGATCTTTCTTTCAAAGAATTTGTTGGAACTCCGGACATGCTCAGAACGATAAATATTTTTCCGGCAGACCAAACATTCATTCAAAATACTTAATTTCCGAGAATTTTCTACCTAAGCACTTTCTTGAGACCTTTGTTTGTCCAGATAAGCTCATAAACTTCACCCGTTTCATGCAAAAGACCGGGGAGGTTCTTGCTAAATTCAACGGAATCACCTGTTGTTAAAAATTTCATTGAAAAAATTTCTCCACCACTATTACTCAAGGAAGCCGCCTGTAATACATTTTCAACTTGCCGAGCGACTGCAGGAGCAGGATCTATTACCCGAATATCTTCCCCAACAATATCCTTGATCATTGATATTACGAACGGAAAGTGAGTACATCCCAGTACGACTGTATCAATACCCTTCTCGATCATGGGCAACAAAGCATCTTCAAGTATGTCCTGCGTTTTTTGTGATGCCAACTCTCCAGCTTCAATTTGTTCCACCAATCCTGGGCATGTTTGTTGATACAAGCTCACATCCTTAGCAAATCGCTCAACTACGGAAGAATACAAAGCGCCTTGAAATGTTGCCGAGGTGGCAAGAACACCAACCCTGCGGGTAAGAGAAACCTCAGCGGCTGGTTTAACTGCTGGTTCCATTCCAACAAAAGGTGTTTCCGGAAAAGATTTCCTCAGATGATGGAGTGCAGCTGCAGATGCTGTATTGCAAGCAACAACGATAAGCTTTGCACCTAAATTCAGAAGAAATTGAGTAATTTCGGTTGAAAAATCTTGCACCTCTGTCAGCGATCGCTTTCCATAAGGCACATTGATTTGATCTGCCAGGTAGAGAATTGATTCTTTTGGTAAAAGTTGCCGTATGGCTTTCAATACAGTCAAGCCACCAATGCCTGAATCAAAAATTCCAATCGGAGAAGATCTATCCATTTTCTTATTATATTCCTATCGTTTCCCTGGCAGAATCTGTGAATGACTTGAACAACTGCTGCATTGCAACTTGGTCAGTCAAACATTCGGGATGCCATTGAACTGCCATCCCAAATTTATGCCCTGGTAATTCCAAAGCTTCGATCAATCCGTCAGGAGCAATCCCAATTACATTTAATCCTGTGGCCACTTTATTTACACCCTGATGATGCAAGCTATTTACTTCAAGTTCAGGTAAACCGAAGATATCACTAGCTCCATTACCCGCACTGATTTTTACTTTATGAGCAAGAAGGTTTCGGGGATAATCGGGATAATAATCATGTTTGATTGGGTCGTGCATTTCTGAAGCAATATGTGAATAAAGAGTTCCTCCCATGACAACATTCAAAACTTGAAGACCACGACAAATTCCAAGAAATGGTTTATTTTGATCTATAGCTGCACGCATTAAATACATTTCAAGAATATCCCTCTCTTTATCAATTAGAGAATTTAATGGATGATCATGACCACTATAATATTCTACAGATATATCTCCCCCACCGGAAAACAGTATTCCATTCAATTTTGGAAGAAGTTCTTTCAACGCATCTTCAGATAACCCTGAAGGAATTAATATTGGTATCCCTTTTGCTTTTATTATTGCACTTGCATACGCCTTCTGCAATAACAAAGCTGGATAATTTTTATAAGATTCATCATTAAAAGTTGTAATTCCAATAATGGGCGTAATCATTTAAGAATTTCTGTGTGGTTTAAATTAAAGACGCAGCCATAAAATGCGCTGCGCCTTTCGAAGTGAATTCTATTTTAGTCAAATCGTTGTTTAAGATTGGCTTTTTTACCAGTTCTCTGCCGAAGAAAATAAAGTTGCGCTCTGCGAACGTGTGTATGACGCTCAATGACAACTTTATCGATACGTGGAGAATGAGTTAGGAATGTACGTTCCACACCAATCCCGTTGCTTGCAGTTCGTCGAACAGTGAAGTTGGCATTATTGCCTCCCTTGCGCATACGAATCACAGTTCCCTTGAACTCCTGGATGCGTTCACGGTCACCTTCTTTAATGCGAACATGGACACTAACTGCATCACCGGGGGAAAGCTCTGGAATATTAGGGTTTTTGGTAGCTTGAAAAATGAGATCGAGATTTACCATCATATTATCCTTACATTATTTAGTCAAATTGAAAATATTCACGAAACGTGATTATAACATGCTAAACAGGAAGAGTAAAGGAAATCTATAATTATTTAAGGTATAATGCTTAGCGATCTTCTGCCCCCGTAGCTCAACGGACAGAGTAATGGACTTCGAATCCAGTGGTTGGCAGTTCGAATCTGCCCGGGGGCACACTATCGAGAATCGATTCATCCGGTTCTCGATATTTTTATTATCAGAAGCCGGACCGAAAAAAACGCACCCGGTCCATCAATTCCATTCAAAACTGAATCTTCCCTTTATGCAAATCAATTACTGTTTTACATTGGCAAGCACTAATCCAGTTCCCGAAGCGCCTGGATCATGGATGGCTCTTCCAAAATAAAACCTTTCAAAATTTCGGGGATAATCAATTACTGATATTTCAAATCCATTAATAGCCACAGAAAATCCGATCCACATCTCATCATCACTTCCTCCGGAAAAAGATCGAATTCTTATTTCACCTTGATGTTTCGAATAATCTGTATCCAACAGGCTACTATAAAACCTATTCACCAGCAGCATTTTTTATAAGGAAAATTTCATTTAAGAAAATATATTTTTAATAGATTATGATCTCGCCATCAACTCCCAGTGAATATTCAGGATAAGGTGTATAATTTGGATATGCCAGATGAACAAATTACTTCAATTTCTCGACATAAAATCGCCATTCTAATTGATGGAGATAATGCCCAAGCAAGTTTGCTTTCTCAAATGCTGGTTGAGGCAGGAAAATATGGTCTGGTGACCCTTCGCCGGATTTATGGAGATTGGACCACCAATTCAATGAATTCTTGGAAGGATATATTAAACTTTCATGCCGTTCAACCAATTCAACAATTCCGCTACACGATAGGAAAGAATGCCACCGATTCAGCCATGATCATCGATGCTATGGATATTCTCCACTCTGGTGTTGTAGATGGTTTTTGTCTGGTTTCAAGCGACAGCGATTATACCCGTCTTGCAACCCGCATTCGGGAAACAGGTGTGTTTGCAATGGGAATCGGAGAGAAGAAAACCCCGAAACCGTTTGTGAACGCGTGTGATGTGTTTGTTTATACTGAAAACTTGGTTACTGAAGTAAGAACTCCTAAAACAAAATCACGGAATACCCAGGATAAAAAATCAGTCGACCAAGAACCTATTCCATCCCTTATTAAAGCCTTCGAGATGTCTGTACAGGAAGACGGTTGGTCCTTACTTGCAGTGATGGGAAACGCCCTATATCAACTGGACCCCGGTTTTGATCCCCGCACCTATGGACACAAGCAACTCTCTCGCTTGATAGGAAGTTATAAGGATATTTTCGAGCAAAGAAGTGTAGAATCTAACGGTTCGACTCTTTTCTACGTCAAAGTAAAAGAGTAATAAATAATCGATTAAACACGGAAATTGGGGGTAATAAACGATTCTTAATTTGAAATGATTTCATTATACATAGCGATGATTTGAACAGCAATCTTTCCCCAGGCATAGGATTGAGCATAATTATTTGCCTGGGCACCAAGAGTCTCTCTTAGTTTACGATCAGCAAGCAAATCCATTAATCGACCGCAAAGCTCGCTGGGATCATCGTCTGGAACATGGTATCCTGTTACTCCATTTTGCACCAAAAAAGCCAACCCTCCAACTTGAGATGCAATTACAGGAGTACCGCAAGCCATTGCTTCAAGTGCAACCATTCCGAAGGATTCATAGTGTGATGGCATAACAACAACATCTGCAGATGAATAATAATATGGTAATGTATCCTGGCTCCTCTTACCCAAAAAAACAACCATTTTCCCCATACACAGATCATTGCTCATTTTCTGAAGCCTGGCCATCTCGTTCGTCATGTCACCTGGATTTACATCAGGATCACCGCCGATAATTGTAAGTGAAATAGGTTTATTGGCAGTAATTTCCCTTAAATTAAGGCACGACATAGCTTGAATAAGAATATCCACACCTTTAAGAGGTTCGATCCTGCCAACAAAGAGGACCATCTGATCATCAGGCTCAATCCCGATAAATTCTCTGGCCTCATCTACCGGTATCGGATAAAAGTGCGAGACATCCACGCCAGGTGGAATCACGGTAATTTTCTTTACATCGGCTTTATATAACCACTCAAGTTGGGCTCTCTCAGCCAGAGTGGCAGCGACAATTTTATCTGAAGCACTTAATATCTGTCTTTCAACTTCAAGTCTATATATTCCTACTTTTTCTGAGGTGCTTTTTGCAACTCGGTTTTTCATTTCTCCCAAGGTATGAAACATATGCACCAAAGGGATATCCCATGCTTCTTTTAATGATTGACCTGCTAAACCAGACATCCAGTAATGGCTATGGATCAAGTCGTAATGTAATTTTTTTTCAGATGCAAATGATTTAATTCCCTCAACAAATTGAGGTATATAATTTACCAATTCATCCAATGCAGTTGGGTGTTCTGGTCCTGCTGGAATATGGACAACGCGATTTCCAAACCCCAAGTCATGTAATACGTGCGGGATATGCTCATCCTGTGAACGAGTAAAGACATCCACGTGGATGCCCAACCGCCCAAGGGCCATCGTTAAATCTCTTACATAGACATTCATACCACCTGTGTTCTTGCCCCCCAAGGTTGCCAATGGGCAGGTGTGATAAGATAACATCGCTATTCGGAGCATAAGGTATTCCTGACTTCAATCATAGAAATATATTTCCAATATTGCTTGCTTATTATAATATTCTACTGGTATAATCCCCGCCGCCGATCAAGCCACCGTAGCTCAGTTGGCAGAGCAGACGTTTCGTAAACGCCAGGTCAAGGGTTCGACTCCCTTCGGTGGCTCCTTGATTAAATTTTACAACAGATATGATAATTTATCACTGAAGTATAATTTTGTCACTAAAATAAATATTTTAAGCTAAATATTGCCCACAATTAGAACAATCATATTATCATTTTAGCAAAAGAGTAATCAGCGATATCCATTGCTGATTACTCTTTTGCCTTTAATAATTAATAAAGACCTATACATAATTTATTAATATTATTTTTACACGGGAAACAATGCCTGGATAGCCTCATTAAATATTTGCGTATGATAATCTATGTCTTCTTCTGTAGTATCTGAAGCAATTAGGGCCATATTATGAAACGGGGTCATCAGAATACCTCGATTTAACGACCATAAATGCATAAATTGGTCTAATTCATTATCCACAGCGGCATTGGCTTCGCCTCCATTAATAGGAGCATTTTCACTAAACCAATATTCAACACGAAAACCAAGCCTCTTTACAATCCAAGGAAGATCAAATTTTGAAATACAAGTCAATATTCCACTTTCATATCGATCTGCCAATATCTCACAACGATCATACATCTCTTGGATGAGTACATGTTCCAAGGTAGCTCGAGTTGCAGAAATTGACAGAGCATTTCCGGCCAAAGTTCCACCAACCCCGCCCACATCAGATCCATCCATATGGATTTTGTCCCAAAAAGCATCTGCTACTTGTTCCGTGAATCCATAAACTCCTACCGGGATCCCACTTGCCAATGGTTTTCCGCAGGTCAGAAAATCCGGATCCAACCCGTATTTTCCTGTGTACCCTCCAGGTGCAGTACAGATCGTATGTGTTTCATCAATAATCAAATAGGATCCATATTTGCGGGTCAAATCACGCAAAGCATCGTGAAAACCAGGTTGAGGATGAATAATACCAATATTTGTCATAACAGGTTCTGTTAATACTGCAGCCACATCCCCATAACTTAGCTCTTTTTCCAAGGCAGAAATATCATTGAACTCAACCACACGGGTTGTTTCCAATGGATTCACAGGTGGACCCAAATTACCTGACCTTAAACCAGGTAACCCCATCTCGTTAAGGCTAATGAAGGTTTCATCTACAGATCCGTGGTAACAATAATTGAAAACCAGGATCTTTGAACGACCAGTTATATGGCGAGCCATGCGGATCGCAAAACGATTTGCATCTGTGGCACTCAAAGTAAATTGCCAGTACTTCAATCCAAATCGCCTTTGAAGTTCTTCTCCGACCCAGATAGAATCTTCCATTGGCAACATTAGTGTTATGCCATTCCCAGCCTGGTTCCTGATAGCTTCAACTGATTCAAATGGCGAATGCCCAGTCATAGCCCCAGTGTCACCCAAACAGAAATCTATATAAGTGAGACCGTCTACATCTTCAAAATGAGCACCTCTTGCATTTTTAGCAAATATGGGAAATGACCCAGGCCAGCGAACCATCCATAACATTGGGACTCCCCCCTGCATGGATTTACGGGCTCGCCTGTACAACTCGTTTGACTTTGGATGTAAATTTTGGAATTTTAATATCTCTTCATCAAGTAAACTTTTAAGAAGAGTCCTATTTAATACAGCCATTTTTCCTCCTGCGGAATATTTCAGGATTCTCGATTAATTGATTGTTTCTTTTAATACATCATCAAGAATTATCAATGGGTTCAGGAACAATTAGTTTTAGCTCTGCAATTAATTTTAGCAATGGTTGAAGGACAACAATATTAGCCTGTGCATGTAAAAAAACAGCTTGCTCCCGGAGAGCTTAAACTACGGCGGGATGACAATAACCAGTATTTTTAACATCGAATTGCAGGTAATATCCAAATATTTCCTGCAATTCGAGGCATAGATATAACAACTCTCTCAATGGATAGGTCAATGGGGAAAATTCGAGACCTGATAAGTGAAACATTCGCAAAGTTCTCTTCATAAAGGTCCATTTAATTTTCCAAAAATGTTGTGGTAGTAAGTCTGGAAAACAACCAGACCTACTACCACATCTAATTACTAAGGTCTTTGAATTCTCTCTTTTGGATAATCCGTACTAATAAATATCCCAAATTTTTTTATTCACCACCTTTCACTTCAGTCCATATTTGATCATAAAGTGGGGTTGCTTCACCGACATCTTCAATGAGGTGTCCATTGTCAAGAGCATCCTGAGGAACATTGGTTATTGTAGAATTCATATAAGCATCATACAGATCAGTCTGGTTGGTTTTTGCGTAATCAAGAGCATCCTGGTTGGGTACGACGTAAGGGAAATCTCGCAGCATCAACCAGAACATATTTCCCTGCATTGTATAATTTATCCAGGCATAGGCTGCGTCCATGTGAGACGCATCGGTGGGCATTGCCCAGTTATCCTGCCATAATATGGCGCCTTCGGTAGGATAAACAAATTTAAAAGCTGGATTTTCCTGTTGAGCTGTAAATGCCTCTCCTGTCCAAGTAATACCTAGATCCACATCACCAGCTATAAGAGCAGATTTTGGGCTATCGCTGTCAAAGAGTTTTACATTGGGAATTAATTCCGCAAGTTTTACTTTAGCTTCTTCAAGCTGAACAGGGTCAGTAGAGTTTATGTCATAACCGAGGGTGAGCAAAGTCATACCTATGACTACTCTTGAATCATCCAAGAAAACCAATCGACCTGCATATTCTTGATTCCACAAATCTGCGAATGAAGCAGGAGGTGTTGTAACAATATCTGAGTTATAAACTATCGCATCCACACCGGCCATATACGGTACTGTATATTTATTACCAGGATCAAATGGTTTATTCAGATAGCTCGGGTTGAAACTTGCCATGGGCATTTTATTTTGGTCAATCTGCTGCAGTAAGCCTTGCCGGATCATCAATCCAATTATATAGTCGGTAGGCTGTACCAAATCGTAATTTGAGCCTCCTGCCAATAATTTTGCATACATTTCTTCATTACTGGAGTATTCATCATGGTTAATTTTAACGCCGTAGACCTCTTCAAAACAAGTCTTCCACTCTGTGGGGATATATTCGGTCCAAACAAAAATATTTAGTTCCTTGGATGTGACATCAATCTTGTTTTCCGGTTCCGGACAAACAAACTCATCGCTGGCCGGTGTACCACCACACGCTGTCAACAACATACTTGCTAAAATAACCACCCCCAGAACCTTCTTTAACAATTCTTTCATTTCTTCCTCCTTTAGGAATTAATTAGTTTACACGGATTAGACAACCTAATCCGTAGATCACACAAATCTAAGTATTTTTTTTGTCAAGATTTTGCATTATGAACATGATCGAAAATATGGTTAATACCCAAACAGCAGATAATGCATTGACCTGAGGGGTGATAATTCGCCGTAAAAGTCCATACACATATATGGGTAATGTTGTAGAACCCGGTCCAGTAGTAAAAAAGGTGATGACAAAATCATCCAACGAAAGCGTGAATGCCAGCAATCCCCCTGAAAGAATTCCAGGCAAAATAGTTGGAAACGTTATGCGCCAGAAAGTGATAAGTTCATTCGCACCAAGATCCATGGCTGCTTCTTCGATCGATTTATCAAAACCTTGCAGTCGAGCCTGAACAACCAGTGTCACAAATGGAATACTAAATGCAATATGCGAAACAATAACAGTCTGCAATCCCATTCCCAAGCGGGCGTCCCCGGTTATCCCCAATGCACCATTAATAATACTAAATAGCTGGCTGAACAATACAAGTATTCCAATACCCATCACAATTTCAGGAATGACTATAGGGATATAAAGTGAAACTTGTGTTAAGGTTTTTAATTTAAAGTTATAGCGCTGAAGCGCCAGAGCTGCCATTGTTCCTATTATGGTTGAACTGATGGTCGAAATAAAAGCGATCGTTAGTGTATTTTTGGTAGCCCCCATAACATCCCTATTCTTTGCCAATTCACAGAACCAATGGAAAGGTCCACATGGGCTTTGAGTGACTGTACTACCGTTCATTGTTAATGGCCCGAAATGGGTTATAAACCCTCCAAATAAGACATTGGTTCGAGATGAGTTGAAGGCAAAGATTATGAGAACTACTATTGGCGCATATAAAAATATATACACCAGCACAGTTGAAATTCGGATGAATGGTGATCGACGATATGGATTCATGCTGAGATGATCTCCTCTCCGAATCCGAATTTCCGAGTATAGAAGTAAGTGACAATCAAAGTCATAATCATCAGAACTATTGATGCTGCCGATCCAAATGTTGGATCACGTGCGTCCAAGAATTGACGTTGGATCAGGTTTCCTATAAGGATGACTTGTTTTCCTCCCAATAGATCCGAAACAATAAAAGTTCCCATGACTGGAATGAATACCAGTATCGTTCCAGCAACTACTCCAGGCATGGAGAGCGGTAAAGTAACCCTTAGAAACGTCCGGAAAGAATTAGCGCCCAGATCTGCTGCAGCTTCATAGAGAGATGCCTCTATCTTTTCCAACGAAGTAAAAATTGGCAGGATCATAAAGGGTAAAAATTCATAAATCATACCCACCAAGACTGCCCCCGGAGTGTATAGCATCTCAAGTGGGACGAAATGTATATGCAATATCCCAGCTAGCCACCCTATCAAACCGTTAATCACTCCCTGGGTCCGTAAAAGCATCATCCAGGCGTAAACTCTTATAACAAAATTAGTCCATAATGGCACAAGTACCATGAACAAAAAGGTGTTTCTTCTCTTGGGGTGCGATCGGGCTATGAAATATGATAAGGGGTATGCCATTAGGATTACCAAAATTGTTGTATTAAATGCCAGACTGAGCGACCTCCAAAGAATTTGCGCATATAAAGGATCAAAACACAGGGAAACCCCGGTTGGGCATTCCGTATTGATCCCAAATAAGCG
>BS_KBA_SWE02_21mDRAFT_10000254_pt1 | contig 19340 bp, 10 predicted proteins | sample BalSeasSWE02_21m_FD_9196 | JGI IMG/M metagenome (IMG submission 9196)
ATCCGAACCAACTGATAAAAGAATTTTTGCTATAGCTGTGGCTCTTAAACAAGGTTACTCTGTGGATAAGATTCACAATCTTACAAAAATCACGAAATGGTTTTTATATAAGATGAAAAATATTGTTGATCTTGAAAACCAAATTTCTAATAAACAGTTAAAAAATATTGATACTGACTCAATGCGTCACCTAAAGCAAAATGGATTTTCCGATTATCAAATTGGCAAACTAACAAACACAAAAGAACTTGAAGTTCGAGAATATCGTAAAAGACTAAATGTTATTCCTGTAGTTAAACAAATAGATACGATGGCAGCTGAATTCCCTGCGCAGACAAATTATCTCTATTTAACATATCACGGGGTCGAAGATGATATATCACTTGGGGAAAAAGATCAGATAGTGGTTCTTGGAAGCGGAGCTTACCGCATCGGATCATCAGTTGAGTTTGATTGGTGTTGTGTTAATGCTGTGAATCAGGTTAACAAGAGCGGTTACAAATCAATAATGATAAACTGCAATCCAGAAACAGTAAGCACTGATTATGATATTTGCGACAAGTTATATTTTGAACAACTAACTTTTGAACGTGTACTTGATATTTACGATAAAGAAAATCCGCGCGGAGTAATTGTTTCGATGGGCGGACAAGTTCCAAATAATCTTGCGATGAAATTACACAAGGCAGGATTAAAAATTATCGGAACTTCTCCCGAACAAATTGATAATGCAGAGAGCCGTCACAAGTTCTCACAGATCCTTGATGATATAAAAGTTGATCAACCCGAATGGCAGGAAGTTACCACGCTTACTGATGCAAAACGGTTTTCAAAAAGTGTTGGCTATCCTGTTTTGATAAGACCAAGTTATGTGCTTAGCGGCGCGGCAATGAGCATTGTGTTAACCGAAGATGAGCTTGAGATGTATCTTAAAAAAGCAACGGATTTGAACTCGGAACATCCCGTAGTGATAAGTAAGTTTATAACTGATGCCCGCGAAATTGAAGTTGATGCAGTTGCAAATGAGGGTGAGCTTTTTTGCTATGCAATTGCTGAGCATGTTGAAAATGCTGGAGTTCATTCCGGCGATGCAACCATTGTGCTTCCTCCTCAGCGTACATACCTAGAAACGATGCGCAAAGTAAAAATGATTACGCGTGAAATTGCGCAGAAGCTTGAAATTACCGGACCATTTAACATTCAGTTTATTGCTAAGGATAATGAGGTTAAAGTGATTGAGTGTAATCTTCGTGCGTCTCGAAGTTTTCCATTCGTATCGAAAACTCTTAAAATAAATTTTATAGAAATTGCAACACGTTTGATGCTCGGTGAAAAAGTTCCTCGCATTGATAAATCATCTTTTGATCTTGATTACGTTGGAGTTAAAGCTTCGCAATTTTCTTTTACAAGATTAAAGGGAAGCGATCCTGTAACCGGAGTAGAAATGTCATCGACTGGAGAGGTTGCTTGCTTGGGCGATGATTTTAATGAAGCATTTCTAAAAAGTCTGCTTGCAATAGGACAAAGAGTTCCGACAAAGGGAGTTTTACTTTCCACGGGAACTCCTAAAAACAAAGCTGAATTAATTGATGAATTAAAAATTCTACAGAAGATGGGATTAAAATTTTACGGAACAAAAGGCACATCAGAATTTTATAAAGACAATGGCGGACTGGATGTCGAAGTTTTATATCGTCCGTTTGACAACCAGGAACCAAGTATTTTAAGTTATATGGGCAGCGGAGAAATTGACCTTGTAATTAACATTCCAAAAACTTCTGAAAAAGTTGAACTTGACAGCGATTACATAATAAGAAGAAAAGCTGTTGATTTGAACATTGCACTTTTTACAAATGTTCAAATAGCAAAAAGATTTGTTAAAGCTTTAAATAATTATAAGCCATCAGAACTAAAAATGAAAAGCTGGGATGAATATGAGTAAAAAAAAATAGATTAAAGATTTAATTGTTATAAGTTGCATTATGAAAATAAAATCTAAGTTTTTAGTTGTTGCAATTACAATTTGTTCAACGATGTTTATAGGCTGGGGAAATGTCGGGCATAGAATTATTAATTCAAAAACATCACTTTCTGTTACTCCTGCAATGAGTTTCTGGGGAAGTTGGTCTGATTCTTTAGCCGCGCATGGATCAGATGCGGATAAACGAAAAAATATCGATCCAACTGAAGGACCAAAGCATTATATAGATATTGATAATTATCCGGAGTTTGTTGCTAACGGATACATCTCACAGAATTTTGATTCTTTAGTTTTGCTCCACGGTAGTTCGTTTGTAATGGGGCAAGGAATATTACCCTGGGCAATTATGAAAACATTTGATTCTCTTCAAACAGCTTTTCAGAATAATCAATTCAACAAAGCAATGCTGCTTGCCGCAGATCTTGGCCATTACATTGGTGATATGCATATGCCTCTTCACATCACTAGAAACTATAACGGACAATACACAGGACAAACAGGTGTTCATATCAGATTTGAATCAACTATGATAAATAATTATAACACGCAGATTATTTATTCCGGTGATAGTTTGGTTTATGTAGATAATATATCTGAATTTGTTTTTAATACTCTCTATAATAATTACATATATGTAGATTCCGTTTTGTATTGTGATAGCCTGGCAAAAGCATTCACGGGCAGTACAACTAGTTCTGCATATTATTCCCAAATGTGGGAGCTAAGTAAAGGATTTACAACCCAATTATTTAAAGAAGCATCAAATAAATTAACCTCTCTTATCTATACAGCCTGGCTAAATGCCGGAAGTCCAGTCTCGGTGGAAGATGAAAATGAGATACAAACTCCAGTTATTTTTAACTTGTCACAAAATTATCCGAACCCGTTTAATCCTTCTACAAAAATTAAATACACGGCCCCAAATTTTACCCTGAGTTCCGATCATAACGGTATAAACTCCGTTGAAGGGTCTCGAGTGCATCTAAAAATTTATGATGTATTGGGAAATGAAGTTGCAACATTGGTAGATGAGTTTAAACCTGCAGGAACTTATGAGATAAAATTTGATGCTAATGGATTATCAAGTGGAGTTTATTTTTATAAACTTCAATCAGGAAATTTTGTTGAAACTAAAAAAATGATTTTGATGAAGTAACATTATAGAAATAATCCTGGCTGAAGTGTGCTTTTCAAAGAGCTTTAGAGATTCTTAACTCCGTTCATATTGTCACTATCGAAAAGTTCAAGACATTTAATTTTTATCCTTGTATATAAAAATAGATTTTCTACCATTCAAACGAAGAAATTAAGCACTTAAATAATTATAATTGAACTAATAAGAATATCTGCCTAATTTTGGATTAGTTTTAGTTTTCCTTTTTATAAAATAATAAGAGGTTATATTATGCATAGTAAAATTATTTATCTGTTCGCCTTTCTATTTTCAATAACCACCCTTGCACAAAAATCTAACTTTGATCAAATAAATAATATTGATATCAAGTATGAAAAGTTTGTGCTTAAAAACGGGCTTACTCTTCTTGTTCACGAAGATCACAAAGCGCCAATTGTGGCAGTTAACATTTGGTATCACGTGGGTTCTAAAAATGAAAAGGAAGGAAAGACCGGCTTCGCTCACTTGTTTGAACATCTTATGTTCAATGGAAGTGAAAATAATAAAGAAGATTACTTCCAAGTGATGGAAAAAATTGGCTCCACCGATATGAATGGAACTACTAATAATGATAGAACTAATTATTTTGAAAATGTTCCAACTTCTGCACTCGATATAACGTTATGGATGGAATCCGACCGAATGGGACATTTGCTTGGTGCTGTTACACAGGAAATTTTGGATGAGCAACGTGGAGTTGTTCAAAACGAAAAAAGACAGGGCGAAGATCAACCTTATGGTAAAGTTTGGGAACTGATTACTAAAAGCACTTATCCAAAAGGTCATCCATATTCCTGGACTGTTATCGGTTCGATGGAAGATTTAAATGCTGCTTCACTGGAAGATGTTCAAGAATGGTTTAAAACATATTACGGTCCATCAAATGCAGTGATAGCGCTTGCTGGCGATATTGACCCGCAAATAGCACTAGAAAAAGTAATGAAATATTTTGGCGATATTCCAGCGGGACCACCCATTGCAAAACATCAAGCATGGGTTCCTAAAATGACAGGGACACACAGACAGATTATGCAGGACAGAGTTCCGCAGGCAAGAATATTTAAAGTATGGAATGTTCCGCAATGGGGAACAAAAGAAGCTACGCTTTTAAATTTATTTAGTGATTTACTCTCCTCGGGAAAAACATCAAGACTTTATAAAAGATTAGTTTATGATGAACAGGTTGCAACTAATGTTTCATCGTACATTGATGATGCTGAAATATCAGGACAATTTTATATAGATGTTACTTTAAAACCTGCGCAGGATCTTTTAAAAGTTGAAAAGATGATTGATGAAGAACTTGCAACACTTTTAAAAAACGAACCAACCGAAAAAGAATTACAAAGAATTAAAACTCAATACTTCGCAGGTTTTATCAGAGGCATTGAAAGAATTGGCGGATTTGGAGGCAAGTCTGATATTCTTGCAAGTAATATGACCTACGGAGGCACACCTGATTATTATAAAACAACAATGAATAATGTTGAATCAGCTACAACAAAAGAGATTACCGAGACTGCAAACAAGTGGTTATCGGATGGTGTTTATATTCTTGAAGTTCATCCATTCCCAGAATATCATGCATTAACTGAAGGAGCAGATAGAACAAAACTTCCTGAACTAGGTAAAAACCCTGAAGTAAAATTTCCTGCTGTTGAGCGTTCAATACTTTCAAATGGTTTAAAGATTGTCCTAGCTGAAAGACATTCAGTTCCTGTTGTTAGTTTTAGACTAATGGTAGATGCAGGTTACGCTGCCGATCAAAAGATAAAACCAGGAACCGCAAAACTTACTATGGATATGATGGATGAAGGCACAAAAAAATTAACTGCATTAGAGATTAGTGAACAATTAAGTTTGCTGGGGGCTAATCTATCAACTGGTTCAAATCTTGATTATTCTGTCGTTTCATTAAATGCACTCAAAGTAAATCTCGATCCTTCACTAGACCTTTTTGCTGATGTGGTTTTAAATCCCTCATTTCCAGAAAAAGATTTTGAAAGACTGAAGAAGAATCAACTTGTAACAATTCAAAGAGAAAAAGTTACACCCGTTCAAATGGGATTGAGAGTTTTTCCAGAACTGTTATACGGTAAAAATCATGCTTACGGAAATCCTCTTACAGGATCCGGAACAGATGGCTCTGTCAGCAGTATTACAAGAGAAGATCTAACAAAATTCAGAACTGATTGGTTCAAACCTAATAATGCAACTCTTGTAATTGTTGGCGATATAACGATGGCGGAAATAAAACCAAAGCTTGAAAAGTTATTTAATGATTGGAAGAGCGGAGATGTGCCAGTTAAAACGATAAATGATGTTGAACCAAATAAAAAACCTGTCGTTTATATAATGGATAGGCCTGGTTCAGAACAATCATTAATTTTTGCCGGATATGTTGTGCCCCGCAGAAACTCAGAAGATGAAATAGCAATAAGAACTTTTAATGATATATTGGGTGGTGTTTTTACATCCCGCATAAATATGAATTTAAGGGAAGATAAACATTGGTCTTACGGTTCATTTTCAATTTTATGGGATACAAAAGCGCAAAGACCATTTTTTATATATGCTCCAATACAATCAGATAAAACAATAGAATCAATGGTTGAAATTAAAAACGAGTTAGATGGTATTATCACAACTAAGCCAATTACTAAGGAGGAATTTGAAAAAGATAAAGAAAATCAAACCCTTAGTTTACCCGGCTCTTGGGAGACTATAAATGCCGTAAGCGGTTCAATTACCGATATAGTAACTTATAATTTGCCGGATGATCATTATTCTAAATATGCCTCATTAGTTGAATCTCAAACATTGAATGAAGTTGAGATGGCTACCCAAAAACTTGTTAAGCCGAATCAATTAGTTTGGGTTGTGGTTGGTGATAGAACTAAGATTGAAGAGAGTATTAAAAGTTTAGGGTATGGTGATGTAAGATACCTTGATGGTGACGGAAATATAATTCCGTAATTTTTTTAATTCACAAAGCCGAAACCATTTAAAAGGATTCGGCTTTTTAATTTTAAACTATCTGCAAATTTACTTTTTATAATACTTCATTGCTTCCGGTAAATGCTTTTTAATATCAGCAATTCTTGTTGCATCTGAAGGGTGAGTACTTAACCATTCAGGTGGAGCACCACCGCCGCTATTCTGAGACATTCTTGTCCAAAAATCTACTGCAGCATTTGGATCATATCCAGCCATTGCCATAAAATCTAATCCTAAATGATCTGCTTCGCTTTCATGTGTTCTGCTAAAAGGAAGCATAACACCCAAAGTTGTACCCACACCATAAGCCGTATAAAAAAGAGACTGAGTTTGAGCAGGCTCATTAGCCAAAGCAACTGAAAGTGCAGCACCGCCTAATTGCTGTAATAAACCCTGGCTCATTCTTTCTGCTCCGTGTTGTGCAATTGCGTGTGCAATTTCGTGTCCCATTACAACAGCTAAACCGGTTTCATCTTTTGTTATTGGTAAAATTCCTGTGTAAACAACAACTTTACCGCCGGGCATACACCAGGCATTAACTTCTTCACTTTCAACAACATTAAACTCCCATGCATAACCTTGCAGTTCATTAGACATATTCTTCTGCGCAAAATAAGTTTCAACTGCTTTCTGAATATTCAATCCAACACGCTTAACCATTTCAACATCGGATGTATTAGAGCTAAGCTTATTTTCTTTTAGGAATTCACCATACTGCTGAAAGCTCATTGCATTCATTTCACTTGCAGACACTAAACTTAGTTGCGATCTGCCTGTAATAGGAACTGTACTGCAGTAATAAACCGTAAACGCCAGCAATATAATTGGAACAAATACTTTTAGTAATTTCATTTTTTACCTCTTGGATGATTTTCGATTTTATGGTGGTTAAATATATAAATTTTTTGAATAGAAGTGTGGAAACAATAAAGAGAAAATTGTAATCCTAAGAATAAGTATTGCCATTCCCACGAACCTGCCTGCGGTAGGCAGGAGTGGAAAACTGTTTTGTTAGTTATTAATGGATTCCTGCCTTCGCAGGAATGACATTAAGTGAAAATTATCTTTCTAAAGTATCGGATGCAGAAAACTAAACTGCAACCGGTGTATCAAGTTCTTTAAGTGCTGAATAAAGTTCTGCATCTGTTAATTCATGATCCTTTAGCTCACCATTAAAGTAAGCCTGATAAGCACTCATATCAAAATAACCATGTCCGCAAAGATTAAATAAAATAGTCTTTTGCTTTCCTTCAACTTTTGCTTTTAACGCTTCTCGAATTACCTGAGCAATTCCATGAGTAGCTTCAGGGGCGGGAATTATTCCTTCAGTCTGCGCAAACTTAACTCCAGCTTCAAAACATTGAAGCTGCTGAACTGCTGTTGCTTCAATCAACTTATCTTTCAATAATTGACTGACAATTGCACCGGCACCATGATAACGCAATCCACCTGCATGAATAGGTTCCGGAATGAAATTATGACCAAGAGTGTACATTGGAATGAGCGGAGTTAATCCAACCGTATCACCAAAATCATATCTAAATTCTCCTTTCGTAAGTTTAGGACATGATGCAGGCTCAACAGCAATACAGCGAACGTTTTTTCCTTCCTGGAAGTTGTAACGAAGAAACGGAAAAGCGATTCCAGCAAAGTTAGAACCACCACCAAATGGTGCGATGACAATATCCGGAAAATCGCCAGCCATTTCTAACTGCTTTATTGCTTCCTGTCCTATTACTGTTTGATGAAGAAGAACATGATTTAAAACACTACCGAGTGCATAATTAATTCCTTCAGTTGTTGCAGCTCTTTCAACTGCTTCTGAAATTGCAATACCCAAACTACCTGGAGAATTCGGATCTTGTTCTAAAATTGTTCTGCCGGAATTCGTATTTCTGCTTGGGGAAGCAATCACAGTAGCGCCCCAGGTGTTCATCATAACTTTTCTGTATGGTTTTTGATCGTAACTAATTTTTACCATATAAACTTCACAGCTTAATCCGAACTTTTGACAGGCAAAGCTTAAAGCGCTTCCCCATTGCCCCGCGCCAGTTTCAGTTACTAATCCTTTTGCACCTTCCATTTTATTGTAAAATGCTTGTGCAATTGCTGTGTTAGGTTTGTGAGAACCTGCAGGACTAACACCTTCGTACTTGTAATAGATTTTTGCCGGAGTATCGAGTAGTTTTTCTAATTCGAAAGCGCGATAAAGCGGAGTTGGACGATAAAGTTTATAAATTTTTCTTACCTCATCAGGAATCTCAATATATCTTTCTTTTGAAACTTCTTGTTTGATTAATTCCATTGGAAATAAAGCCGCTAAATCTTCAGGCTTGATTGGCTGTTTTGTGCCCGGATGCAAAGGCGGCAACATTGGATTTGGCATATCTGCCTGGATGTTATAATAATTCTGGGGTAATTCTGATTCATCTAACAGAATTTTTTTTGATGCACTCATAAAGCACTCCTTTAAATGATTAAATAAATGAATAAATAATTAGTTATTAACTAAGATTTAAAATGATTGTAGGGATTTTTAGAATATGTAAAAGATTAAAGGCGCCAACGCCAGGTTTGACTTGCAGAAGAATTTGAAAAGTTATATGTAAATTTTTTGTTCAAGATTTTTTATTTGAATTTCGAGTCCAAGATAAATTTTGATACTTGAATTGTCAAGAGGTTATCATAATACTATTAAATAAAATATTATAGACTCATAAATCCAGCATCATTTTCTGCCAAGAATTATACTAATTAACACGAATATCCAATATTGATTTGATTGGTAATAATTTGTGTAATTAGTAGCTATGTGTTTTGCTTCTATTTCTCCAATTATCACTAAAAATAATCTTAGTATATTTACACATAACTATTAAGAATTTTTAACCAGAGGAATAAATGCAAATAGGAATTGTTGGACTGCCATTTACAGGAAAATCAACTCTCTTTCAAACAATAACAAAAACCTTACTCGATCCAAATGAATTGTCAAAATCAGAAACTCACCTGGCAATGATAAAAGTTCCGGATATACGATTGGATAAGTTAACCGAAATGTTTAATCCAAAGAAGAAAGTTAACGCATCAATAGACGTAGTTGATGTTGTGGGATTACAAAAAGGTGATTCAGGTTCAACACAGTTTACAGGAAATTTTTTGGGTAAAGTAAAAACAAACGATGCACTTGTACAGGTTGTTCGGTTATTTGAAAGTGAAACTGTTCCTCATCCCGATGGTTCTATAAATATGATGCGTGACGTAAATTCTTTTGAAACAGAATTTATTTTATCTGATTTAGCAATAGTCGAAAAAAGAATTGAAACGATTAAAAAGCAAATACTAAAAACTCAGGATGAAGAGCTTAAACGCGAGTTACCTGTGCTTGAAAAGTGTTATGATATTTTACAAAATGAAAAACCTTTGCGCGATGAAGATCTTGACAAAGATGAATTACATATTCTGAAAACTTATCAACTTCTTTCTATTAAACCGATGCTTGTTGCTTTAAACTTTGGTGAATCACAAATAAACGATACTGAAAAGTTTATGCAAGAACTAGTTAAACATAATCTCGGTCATAATACAAAAGCATTATCATTCTTTGGGCAGATTGAAAAAGAAATGTCGGATCTTCCTGAAGAAGATGCAAAAGTTTTTATGCAGGATTATGGAATCACGGAATCGGCACTTGATAAGTTGATTAGAGAATCTTATGATTTACTTGGACTTCAATCTTTCTTTACAGTTGGTGAGGATGAATGCCGTGCATGGACAATCAAGAAAGGAATGACTGCACAGGAAGCCGCTGGAGAAATTCATACAGACTTTTTCAAAAAGTTTATTCGTGCAGAAGTTGTGCATTACGATGATTTTATTGAAACAGGCTCATTTGCAAAAGCCAAAGATCTTGGCAAATGGCGACTTGAAGGAAAAGAATATATTGTTAAAGATGGAGATATAATTTCTGTAAGGCATAGTTAGATTTTATGTTTTTTATTCACAAACCCAGTTCTACAGAAACTGGGTTTGTTGTAAACATCTACTTCAACAAATACTTTTCTAAAAAAAGAACCTCAGACCAAATGTAAAAATCGCGATTAGTTTTTTTCCTGAAACCGTGACCTTCATCCTTTGCAAGTAAGTACCAAACTTCTCCGCTGTTTTTCCTTACGATTTCTACAATCTGTTCTGCTTCTGTGTAAGGAACACGAGGATCGTTTAATCCCTGTACAACAAATAATGGCTTTGTAATTTTATGTGCGTTAGTAGTTGGAGAAATTTTATTTAAAAATTTATTCATTTCAGGATCACGTTCATCACCGTATTCTACTCTTCTTAAATCTCTTCTGTAATCCTGAGTATTTGTTAAGAAAGTTACAAAGTTGCTAATACCAACAATATCAACAGCACATTTTAATCTATCATTAAAATGGGTCATTGATGCCAGCACCATATAACCACCGTATGATCCACCTGTTACTGCAACACGTTTTGCATCAAGATCAGGCTGAGTTGCAATCCAATCCAAAAGTTTACCAATATCCTGAACAGATTCTTCACGTTTAAAACCATTATCAAGTTGAAGGTAAGATTTTCCGTATCCGCTTGATCCGCGCACGTTTGGTTCGATAACTGCAATACCCATTTCATTAGCATAATACTGAACAATCGGATTAAAGTATGGCTGTGCCTGTCCTTCGGGTCCACCGTGAATATCAATTACAACAGGAAAAGGACCGTTGCCTTTTGGTTTTGTAATAAAAGCAGGAATCATTCTTGGTTTGCCGTCAACCTGATCAAAAGTTTCAAAGTGAATGAGTTCCGGAATTACAAAGTTTGAAGTGTTTAATCCGCCAACTTCACTGTAAGTCCAGCGTTCGAGAGAATTGCTGGAAAGATCCATCACATAAACATCGCCGGAAGATTGCGGTGTATTAAAAACCATTGCAAGTTTTTTCCCATCTGGGCGAAATGATAAACCATACACTTGTCCAACTGGAATTCCCGGAACAGCTTTATACTTCATAGTTTTTGTATCAAGCATAAAAAACTTTGCCATACCATCTTCATTTATTGTAAAAGCTAATTTATCTCCTTGTTCGGATAGTGTTATTGATTCAACATCCCAATTAATATCTGAAGTAAGTACTGTAAACTTTTTTGATTGAAGATCGTAGTAACGCAATCTTTGAAACTCACTGTTTTCATCAGATGTAAAATATATCCCTTTACCATCTTTTGAGTAAGCTGCACCGCCGTATGCAATTTTTTCTAATGAAGGATTAACCTGAGTTAATTTTGTTGAAGTGAGATCGAGTGTATAAAAATAACTTTCGTTTGCTGAAACATATTTACCCAGAATTAAGGCTTTATCATCCGGAGCCCAATCCACAGCATACCAGGAACCGCCTTCGCTTGCAACCATTTCTGCATTTTCAGGATTGTTAATATCCGCAACATAAATATCCCAATCAGTTCCGTTACGTTTCGTTGAAAAGAAAGAAAACTTATCACCTTTGTTGTTCCAGTTAACTCCTCCATTACTTGATTTACCATCTGTTAACATTTTAAAGTTTCCGTTGTCAACATCAAAAGAAAAAATTTGATAAAACTCGGCACCGCCAACATCTTTTGTAAAAAGAAATACATTTTTATTCTTATCAGGACAAAGTGTTGCGCCACTAACTGGTTCTGTAAAGAATGTGATTTGTTCCCGTGAACCGCCGGGTATTTTAATTTTATGGAATTGTGAAGTTTCACCAAATCTTGTTGAGATTAAAATTCCAGCATCGTTGTGAAGCCAATCCTGAAATGAGGCTGAGCGAGTATTCTGATACTGGAATATTCTATCCTTCAACTGCTGGGGAATTTCAGGAATGTTTTCCATTACAAGATTTCCAACTTCTTTTCTTTCAACCTGAGCATAAGCTTGTGTAAATGAGAAGAAAAGAATTGTGAGAAGTAAGTAAAGAGTGAATTTAGTTTTCATAGTTTCATCCTTTTATTGTTTTGGTTGAAAAATTGGGACTGAATTACCAATACGCAAATAATAAAGTTTTAACGGTTGATGAAATGCTGTAACGGTCATATCCTCAGATAAAAAAACCCGACTCATTTTTGAATCGGGTTTAACATTTATTTAAAATTACACACTTTGAATATTATATCCGCTGTTGAAGAATGAACTAATAACTGTCCAGAGTGCAGCGAAGAAAATGATTGCAAGTACTATCATTATTAAAGCAAATATCAATGAAGCTTGTGCCCACGTTTTTTTGCTTGGATGAGCTCCATCACCAAAAGCCCAAACGAACAACATAATAAATCCTACCAAAGGAATTGCCTGAATGAGGAAAGTAATTAGCCAATCACCAATACTCATTGGCTTATAATTAGTGTTAAAACCAGTATTCAAAGTATCCATCTTACCTCCTGAAAAGTTAGTAATTGTTAGCAAGTGATTTTGCTCTCTACAAAATTAGAATTTTACTTCTTTAATCACAACGAGAAGTTGGAATAATGGAATGTTCGAGTAATGGAATTAAAGTTTCTGCAAAATTACTTTTAGATAATTATCCTGTCCTGCTTAGTGGATCACTTCAGTTCCTTTTGAACAGATTCCGAAATAAACCTGTCTGCCGACAGGCAAGATTCTGAGTGATAGCACAAGAATTTCATTTTTCAGAAGTTTTGAATTATAATTAAACGAGCGTATTCTTTCATAACATTATTTTCATACCCCTCAACTCCAATATTCCATTACTCCACAACTACATTAACTAAAATCATTTAATAAACTATAACTGTTCACGTTCATAAAATATTATTCTTAAAAGTGGGAAAAGCTTTTCCTTTTTATTCTTCACATTTAAAATATTTCTTTATTTATAGCTCAAAATCTTCGTTTTTATTGATATTTACTTGGTACTATTATTGGGTAAACAAGGGCACATATATCTACGAAATTTCAAACTAATAACTTAACGGTAAAAAAATGGAAAGAAATAAAGTAACTATTGATGGCAATGAAGCAGCAGCATATGTAGCATATAATACAAACGAAGTAATTGCTATTTATCCTATCACACCTTCTTCAAATATGGGTGAGTGGTGCGATGCCTGGGCTGCAGTTAACAAAAAAAATATTTGGGGAATTATTCCTTCAGTAAGCGAACTACAAAGTGAAGGCGGAGCTTCGGGCAGTGTTCACGGTGCATTACAAACAGGAGCATTAACAACTACATTTACTGCTTCTCAGGGTTTGCTGTTAATGATTCCTAATATGTTTAAAATTGCTGGTGAATTAACTTCAACAGTTTTTCACGTTTCTGCAAGATCAATCGCCGCTGCTGCACTTTCAATATTTGGTGACCACTCAGATGTTATGGCAACGCGCTCAACTGGATTTGCATTACTATCATCAAACTCAGTTCAAGAAGTAATGGATTTTGCATTGATAGCACAAGCAGCAACTTTAGAAGCACGCATTCCATTCATTCATTTTTTTGATGGGTTCAGAACATCACACGAAGTAATGAAAATTGAAGAACTAACTAAAGATGATATGAAATCAATGATGAGTGATGATTTAATCATTGCGCATCGTAATCGCGGCTTAACACCTGATAGACCTGTAATGAGAGGTACGGCACAAAATCCTGATGTTTATTTCCAGGGAAGAGAAACAGTAAACCCATTTTACAATGCTTGTCCTGCAATAGTGCAAAAACAAATGGATAAATTTGCAAAGCTTACCGGAAGACAATACAATTTATTTGATTACGTTGGGGCACCTGATGCTGAAAGAACTATTATAATGATGGGCTCCGGAAGTGAAGCTGCTGAAGAAACTGTAAACTACCTTGTTAGCAAAGGTGAAAAAGTTGGATTGTTGAAAGTTAGATTATACAGACCATTCTCATTAGATTATTTTATTAAAACTCTTCCAAAAACAACAAAAACAATTGCAGTTTTAGATAGAACAAAAGAACCTGGTTCCGGTGGCGAGCCGCTTTATCTTGATATTGTTAATGCAATTTCAGAAAAGTATATGGCTGGCGAACTTCAGTTTGCTTTTCCGAAAATTGTTGGCGGCAGATACGGACTTTCTTCAAAAGAATTTACACCTGCAATGGTTAAATCAGTTTATGATAACTTATCAAATGAAAAACCTAAAGCACATTTTACTGTTGGAATTATTGAAGACGTTACACACAGCAGTTTAGATTTTGATCCAACATTTTCAGTTGAAGCACCGGAAACATTCCGCGGTAAGTTTTATGGTCTTGGTGCAGATGGAACTGTTGGTGCAAATAAAAACTCTATTAAAATTATCGGTGAAGGAACAGATTATTTTGCACAGGGATATTTTGTTTACGATTCTAAAAAATCCGGTTCAACAACTGTTTCTCACTTAAGATTCGGACCAAAAGAAATAAAATCAACTTATCTTATTAACAAAGCAAAGTTTATCGCTTGCCATCAACAGGGTTTTCTTGAGCAGATGGATATGTTAAAAGATGCCAGTGAAGGTGCAACATTCTTACTAAACACAAAATTAGATAAAGAAAATGTTTGGGACTCTCTGCCTGAAAAAGTGCAGAAAGATCTCATCAACAAAAAAATGAAATTCTGGATTATCGATGCTTACAAAGTTGGTGAAGAGACGGGAATGGGTGTAAGAATCAATACAATTATGCAGACTTGCTTTTTTGCTATCTCAGAAATCTTTCCGCAAGCAACAGCAATTGGTATGATTAAAGATTCTATCAAGAAAACGTACGGCGCTAAAGGCGATAAGATTGTTCAGATGAACTTTAATGCCGTTGACAAAACAGTTGAAAATCTTTTTGAAGTTACTGTACCGAACATAGTTACAAGTAAATTACAGATGCAGCCAGCCGTTTCAGGCAACGCACCTGATTTCGTAAAAGAAGTAACTGCAAAAATTATTGCTGGTGAAGGTGACCTTCTACCTGTAAGCAAAATGCCAATTGATGGAACATTTCCATTAACTACCACAAGATGGGAAAAAAGAAATATTGCTTTAGATGTTCCTGTTTGGGATATGGAAACTTGTATTCAATGTAACAAATGCGTTATGGTTTGCCCTCATGCTACAATCCGAGCAAAAATTTATGATGAAAAAGATTTGGCTGGCGCCCCTGCAACATTTAAGTACACAAAGTTCAAATCAAAAGATTATGGTGAAGGTTTATATTACTCTTTACAAGTTGCTGTAGAAGATTGTACGGGTTGTTCGCTTTGCGTTGATGTTTGCCCTGCAAAGAATAAAAAAGAGACAAAGTTAAAAGCTATTAATATGGCTGAGCAGTTCCCGATCCGTGAACAGGAAAGAGCAAACTGGGATTTCTTCTTAAACATTCCAGAACTTGATAGAAAAGTTGTCGCTGTATCAAAAGTTAAAGATTCACAATTCTTAGAACCGTTGTTTGAATTCTCCGGCGCCTGTTCAGGCTGCGGCGAAACTCCTTATGTAAAATTAGTAAGTCAGTTGTTTGGTGATAGAACAATAATTGCAAACGCAACAGGATGCTCATCAATCTACGGTGGAAACTTACCAACAACTCCGTGGGCTGAAAACAAAGATGGTCGCGGACCGGCATGGTCAAATTCATTGTTTGAAGATAATGCTGAATTCGGTTACGGGTTCAGATTGGCAATTGATAAACATAATCTTCACGCAAAGCAATTGATGCAATCATTTGCTGCAGAAGTTGGTAAAGATTTGGTTGATGGATTAATAAATTCTACACAAAAAGATGAAACAGAAATTTATGACCAGAGAGAAAGAGTTGATGCTTTAAAGAAAAAAGTAAATGATCTGCTAAAAACCAGTGCTAAAGGTAAAACAAGTGATTTAAAACATTTATTAAGCCTTGCTGATTATCTCGTAAAGAAATCTGTCTGGATTATGGGCGGCGATGGCTGGGCTTATGATATCGGTTACGGTGGACTAGATCATGTTCTTGCATCTGGAAAGAATGTAAATGTTTTGGTACTTGATACCGAAGTTTATTCCAACACAGGCGGACAGTGTTCTAAATCTACCCCACGCGGTGCAGTTGCAAAATTTGCAGCAGCAGGTAAACCCGGTGCCAAAAAAGATCTTGGTATGATGGCAATGAATTACGGCAATGTTTACGTTGCTCAAATTGCAATGGGTGCAAATGATCAGCATACATTAAGAGCAATCCTTGAAGCGGAAGCTTATGATGGTCCTTCATTAATTATTGCTTACAGCCATTGTATTGCTCACGGAATAAATATGGGCACGGCAATGCAAAATCAAAAAGCTGCTGTGGATTCAGGGCACTGGCCATTGTTCCGTTATCATCCTGATCTTGAAAAAGAAGGTAAGAATCCATTTAAACTTGATTCTAAAGGGCTTAAGATTCCATTAAAAGATTATGCTTATATGGAAACAAGATATAAGATGTTAACAAAATCTCATCCAGCAGAAGCCGCTGTTTTGATAAAAGAAGCACAGGAAGATGTTGTGAGAAAATGGAAAGAGTATGAGAGACTTGCAGCTTATGAACCTGAGAAAAAATAACAATTAATAATAATGGTCATTCCATCTTGATATTATAAGATGGAATGACAATAAATTAAATTTTGAAATAAGAATTAGTTAAGGAAAATAAAATGGATATCACAACAACATACTTAGGGTTAAAACTTAAATCGCCAATAGTTTGTTCTGCCGGCCCTCTGTCTGAAAAGATTTCTAATATAAGGGAGATGGAAGATGCAGGTGCAGGCGCTGTTGTTCTTTACTCAATTTTTGAAGAACAAATTGAACATGAACAATTAGAATTAAATTATCATACATCTGCTCATACCGAAAGCTTTGCTGAAGCAACATCATACTTACCTGAACCATTCGAGTATAAGCTTGGTCCGGATGAATATTTAGATCACATACGCAAAGCAAAAGAAGCTGTTAACATTCCAATCATTGCAAGTTTAAATGGTAAATCAATCGGGGGCTGGACAGATTATGCTAAGAAAATGGAACAAGCTGGTGCGGACGCACTTGAATTAAATATTTACCTTCTTCCAACAGATGCTAAAAAATCCGGAAGCGAAATAGAAAAAACATATATTGATATTGTTAAGGCTGTTAAATCAACCGTTAAAATTCCTTTTGCAGTTAAGATGCATCCATTCTTTAGTTCCACAAGTTATATGGCAACTGAATTAAGTAATGCTGGTGCAAGCGGATTGGTTATGTTTAATCGTTTCTATCAGCCTGATATTGATTTAGAAACTCTTGATGTTGTCCCAAATGTAATTTTAAGTACACCAATGGCAATGAGATTACCATTAAGATGGATTGCAATGCTGTATGGAAAAGTAAATGCTGATCTTGCAGCAACAAGTGGAATTTACACAGCTGAAGATGTTCTTAAAATGGTTATGGCTGGTGCAAAAGTTACTCAAATGCTTTCATCGTTGTTAAAGTTTGGGATTGGACACATTGCAGATGTTACAACAAACTTAATATCGTGGATGGAAGAAAAAGAATACGAATCAATTGAACAAATGCGCGGAAGTATAAGCTATATGAATGTTGATGATCCCGCAAAATTTGAACGTGCAAATTATATGAAAGTGCTTAACTCTTATAAATAATTTTTTCAATGTCATCCCGAGCAAAGTCGAAGGGTGACCTTTTATATTTATCCATTGCCGGCTGATGCTCAGAGGAGAGTCCTGATCTTTATTGAAGCAGAATGCGACTCAACCGGCAGTGGATTTTTTATTTTACAATCTTAATTTCACAATGTCATTTCAAATCCGACTTCAGTCGGTGAAAAATCTTGACTTAATTCTAACAGATTTCTCGCCGTAAGACTCCTCGAAATGACTCTTAATATTTAATACAAAATGCTTTCTGTGATTCACACCAAACCGCAATTGAACTTATCTCTCTATCTTTTGTTTCAATTAAAAAACAATTAAGGACTTATGGCTTTATTTTTTATCATTTTCTTAACGGTTTACACATCACTTAACTTTTATGTGTTTATTCGCGGGTGGCAGGTAATTGCGGCATATCCAATTTTAAAACCCTTTTATGCGATACTATTTATTATAATAGCCTACGGATATGTAATTGCAAAAGTGCTTTATAAATATCTTCATCCGCTTGCGTATGATATAATACTTGGAGTTGGAGCTATCTGGTTTGCATTCCTGGCTTATTTTCTTCTTTCACTTTTGCTTATTGACATTCTGCGATTATTTAATGGCTGGTTTCATTTTTTCCCCTCCATCATTACTAATAATTATGAAACCGCAAAAAGGTTAACGGCAATTATTGTAATCGCTTTAGTTGGTTTAATCGTTTTTCTTGGAAATCTGAACAAACAAAATATCGATGTCAGAAAACTTGAAATAACTATTCCAAAAGGCGACAGCAAACTTGATGGACTAAACATTGTAATGGCATCTGATATTCACCTCTCCCCTATCGATGGCGAAAGATTGCTGGTTAAAATTGTGGATAAAATGAGTTCGCTTAATCCCGATATAATCTTGCTTGCGGGAGATATTGTTGATGATAAGGCTAAAGTGCTTGAAGAAAGAGGAATTGGTGAATCATTTAAAAAACTAAAATCTAAGTATGGAGTTTACTCTATAAATGGTAATCACGAATTTATTAATGAAGTTGAATCGTGTGTGAGTTATGCAGAAAAGTTTGGAATAAAATTCTTACGCGATGGATATGAATTAATAGACAGCAGTTTTTATGTTATTGGAAGAGAAGATAGCTCAATGCCTCAATTTACAGGCAAGCAAAGAAAGTCTTTAGAAGAAATCGTAAAAGATATTCCCGCTAACTATCCGAAGATTTTATTGGATCACACTCCATTTAAATTAGAACAAGCTCAGCAAAACGGAATGGACCTGCAGCTTTCCGGTCATACACATCATGGACAAATATGGCCCGCTAATATAATTACAAGTATGATTTACGAATTAAGCTGGGGTTATAAGAAAAAAGGCAATACACATTACTATGTAACAGCCGGTGCAGGTACGTGGGGACCACCTGTAAGAACCGGAAGCAGTTCTGAGATAGTAAATATAAAAGTGAAATTTGAATAGTGGTTATTATTACAAACCCGATTCATTAATTTGAACCGGGTTTGTTTT
>BS_KBA_SWE02_21mDRAFT_10000255_pt1 | contig 19132 bp, 12 predicted proteins | sample BalSeasSWE02_21m_FD_9196 | JGI IMG/M metagenome (IMG submission 9196)
CCCCGCCTGCCAGTCAATCAGGTAGGATTCACTCTCGGCAGTGTCTGTGTTCAGGCGGCTGGTGAGCTGCGCGACCCAGGCATCCCGGATGCCGGCATCCGATAACAGCTCAGGGGAGGTTCGTGGCATGTACAATAATTCGCGCAAAAAGCGAGCATCGTAACGGCGTGACCATCTATCAATAATTGCCTTAATTTCCATATACTTACGTGCCAGGGCCTCGAGACCGGGGCCCTGAATGGGCGGCGCCTCGGGTGAGATGAACAAGGCGGCCTTGTCCATGGCCACATTCAATAACAAGGCATTCAGTTCAGCATCGTCTTTAACATAATATTCCTGCTTGCCTCGTTTGATCTTGTACAGAGGCGGCTGGGCAATATAGATATGCCCGCGTTCAATCAAGATCGGCATCTGTCTATAAAAGAAGGTCAGCAGCAATGTGCGAATATGCGAACCATCCACGTCGGCGTCAGTCATGATGATGATCTTATGATAACGCAGCTTGTCCGGATTGAATTCTTCACGGCCAATACCACACCCCAGGGCGGTGATCAGCGTACCCACCTCGACCGAGGATAACATCTTGTCAAACCTGGCTTTTTCCACATTCAGGATCTTGCCCTTCAGCGGCAAAATCGCCTGGGTGCGGCGGTCCCTGCCCTGCTTGGCTGACCCGCCCGCCGAGTCACCCTCCACCAGGAATATTTCCGACAGGGCCGGGTCCTTTTCCTGGCAATCGGCCAGCTTCCCCGGCAGACCCGCGATATCCAGGGCACCTTTGCGCCGGGTCATTTCCCTGGCCTTACGGGCCGCTTCCCTGGCTCGGGCGGCATCGATGATCTTGGATACCAGAGCCCTGGCCTCCTGGGGCTGTTCCAGCAGGAATTCCTCCAGGCGCTGGGCAGTCACCGCCTCCACCACGCTTTTTACTTCCGAGGATACTAACTTTTCCTTGGTTTGAGAGGAAAACTTGGGGTCCGGCACCTTTACCGACAGAACAGCGGTCAGGCCCTCGCGGGCATCATCACCGCTGGTTGCGACTTTTTCTTTCTTGGCCAGGCCTTCCCTTTCCATGTAGCCGTTCAGGGTTCGGGTCAGCGCACCTCGGAATCCAGCCAGGTGGGTGCCACCATCCCGTTGCGGGATATTATTGGTGAAGCAGTACATGTTTTCCTGGTAGGAATCATTCCACTGCATAGCCACTTCCACCACGATATTGTCCTTTTCCGTCTGGAAATAGATAACTGTCGGGTGAACCGGTGTCTTGTTCCTGTTCAAATGCTGAACGAAGGCGCGTATTCCACCCTCGAATTCAAATACCGTGAATTCCTCTGTTCGCTCATCTTTCAGCTCAATCCGTACTCCAGAATTCAGGAATGACAGTTCTCTAAGACGGGCTGCAAGAATATCGTAGTGAAATTCAATATTGGTGAAGACTGTGGGGCTGGGGTGAAAGCGGACGGACGTGCCCCGGGTATCGGTATCGCCAACGACCGCGAGCGGCGCCGAGGGCACCCCCATATGATATTCCTGCCAATGGACCTTACCTTCTCGACGAATGGTAAGTTCAAGTCGATCCGACAACGCGTTGACTACAGACACGCCCACGCCATGCAGCCCACCTGAAACCTTGTAGGAATTATCGTCAAATTTGCCGCCGGCATGGAGAATGGTCATTATGACTTCCGCGGCAGAACGGCCCTCTTCCGGGTGCATGTCCACAGGAATCCCGCGGCCATCGTCACTGACCGTGACGGACTCATCCGCGTGGATAGTGACCTGCACGCTTTTACAATACCCAGCCAGGGCCTCATCGATGGCATTGTCCACGACCTCGAACACCATGTGGTGCAGGCCGGTACCGTCATCTGTGTCCCCGATGTACATTCCAGGCCGCTTGCGCACCGCGTCAAGGCCTTTCAATACCTTAATATTCTTCGAATCGTAGGTTTTTAACTCAGTCATCTAGGTACCCCTGGAACAATCGGCGCATTATAGCACTCTTCTGAGGTTGCCTTGTTCCACGTGAAACACCACTCCGGTGGTAATTTCCGCCAAATCCGCACGCTCCAGCCCTGTAATAAATCTCTGGGATCCAAGGCCCTGAACTCGGTTTAGCAGGCGGGCCAGATGCCCTGCGTCCAACTCCGCCGCCGGATCATCCAGCAGCAACACCCCGGGGCCTGTGCGCGTTTCCATTAATTCGACCTGCGCCAATAACAAGGCCGAGGCCAGTAATTTTTGCTGTCCCCGGGAGACCCTGCCTTTGGCAACGCGGGTATGTACCCGCAATTCCAGATCCGCTCTATGCGGACCCACCAGCGTCGCTCCGAAATCCCGGTCACGTTGCCGGCTGTTCTCGAGCGCCTCCGCCAGGGTGCGATCCGCCGACCAACCCGATCGGTATTTCAGCTCCAGTTCGCCCTCCAGAAAGAAATCCACCCATTCGCTGGCCACAGGAATCAATGCATTGACATACTCCTGACGCATCTGATCCAACGCGCCACCAGCCTGGATAAGTTCGTGATCCCATGCTGATGCGGCCCTTGGCTCGGTTTTCAGGGCTTTGTTGCGCTGCTTTAGCGCGCGCTGGTATCGACGCCAGGTATCCAGGAATCCGTGTTCCACGTGGAACACACCGAAATCCAGGAATTGTCTTCTTCCACCGGGACCGTCTTCCACCAATTTATGGACGTCGGGGTCTATCACCTGTACCGGCAGATACTCGGCCAGTTCCCCGAGTGATTTAGCCATTTCGCCACCAATACGCACCACCCGGGAGTCCCTGCCGACCTGCAGGCCCAGGACAACCGGGCGGTTCTTGTGCTGGACGGTGGCTACCAACTGGAAGTGAGGACATCCATCGCGAATCAGGCTGTCTGGCGGAACAGACCTGAAGGTGCGCCCTCTGCCCGAAAAGAACAGCGCTTCAAGCAAACTGGTTTTGCCGGAAGCGTTTTCCCCTAAAACGATGTTATTTGAAGGGTCAGGCTGAAATTCTACAGACTCCAGACACCGAAAATCCTTTATGGAAACACTCTTCAGCGCCATGAAATACCTGGCCGCCCAGGCCGATCGCTAGAGGCGCATCGGCATTACAACGTATTTGCTACGCGCGCCGCCCGCCTCTGAGATAACACAACTGCTATTGGAATCACCCAGGGTTATTTGGACCTCGTCTCCCTCCACTGCTCCCAATGCATCCAGAAGGTAATTTACATTGAAGCCGATCTCGATTTCCTCGCCCTCATATTTGACTTCCACCTCTTCCTCGGCTTCTTCCTGCTCCGGGTTGTGTGCCTGCATCGTCAGGAGTCCTTCTTTCAACTCCAGGCGGATTCCACGGTATTTCTCATTGGACAATATCGCGGTGCGCTGCATTGCTGCCCGAAGGGCCCCTCGCTCTGCGATCATCACCTGGCTGGCCCCTTGTGGAATTACCCTGCCGTACTCCGGGAACCGACCATCAATTAGCTTGGAGGTAAAACGAATACCGTCCAGCTCGACCCGAATGTGATTCGACCCGATACTCACCAGGACCTCGGCGTCCGAACCCAGGAGTCGCTGAAGTTCCAGGACACCCTTGCGTGGAACGATAACCTGCAAGCCCTTGCTGCTTTCCTCGCTGTCAAAATCTGCTTCACTCAGAGCCAAACGGTGGCCGTCTGTCGCAACCGCACGAAGAATCTTGCCGTCTACCTCCAGCAACAATCCATTGAGGTAATACCGAACATCTTGCTGGGCCATAGAGAAATGGGTTTTCTGAAGCAATCCCCGTATGGCATTCTGGGGGATTCTCAACTTTTGCTGAACATTCATTTCTTCAATGGTGGGAAACTCTGTGGCCGGGAGTGTGGAAAGGGTAAACCGGCTCTTTCCAGAACGAATGGTCGCCTTATCGGCTAACACCGATAGACTGATTTTCGCTCCCTCCGGCAAAGCCTTGCAGATATCCAGAAACTTGCGTCCTGGCAGGGAAATTTCCCCTTCTTCCTCCATGTCCACTTCCGTACTGGCCACCAATTCGACCTCAAGATCGGTGGCTGTCACGGACAGTACGCCCTTGCGTGCTACCAATAACATATTCGCCAGAATGGGCATGGTTTGCCTGCGTTCTACAACCCCGATCACTGCCTGAAGGGGTACCAGTAGGATTTCTCTGTTCGCGCTGAACTTCATCTTCTCACCTTTAAATATATATCTTAAAGAATAAGATCTATTGTTATTATTAGCTAACCAAATAGCTGTGGAGAACTAATTTTTTACTAATTAAATCAATAAGTTAAAAAGCTTTTTCCGGTTAGCAACCAGATCGCAAACCCGGGTGCCAGTTGTGTACAGGATGTGTATAAAAAAGGCCTGTTTTTTCTGCCACAGCTTATCCACATCATCCTGTCAGGGTTCTCAACAGGTTTAAATAATCCTCGTCGATCCGGCTTTCCAGACCACGTAATTCCTTCACCCGTTTGCATGCGTGCATCACAGTAGTGTGATCCCGCCCGCCAAACGCATCACCTATCTCTGGAAGACTATGATTAGTCAATTCCTTCGACAAAGCCATGGCTACCTGCCTTGGCCTGGTAATTGAGCGGCTACGTCTCTTGGAAAGCAAATCAGCAACACGAATCTTGAAATATTCTGCCACTGTTTTCTGAATATTCTCGATGGTGACCAGTTTTTCCTGGAGTGCAAGCAGGTCCTTCAGGGCCTCCTTGGCAAAATCCAGGGTAATTGGACGGCCGGTGAACTGGGCATTTGCCTTGACCCTGCGCAGAGCCCCCTCGAGTTCCCGCACATTTGATCTGATTCGTTTGGCTATAAAAAATGCCACTTCTTCAGGCAAACGCATACCGGCGGACTCGGCCTTACTCATCAGGATTGCCACACTGGTTTCCAACTCGGGCGGTTCAATAGCTACCGTCAAGCCCCAACCGAATCTGGATTTTAGTCGTTCCTCGAGACCGTTCACTTCTTTTGGATAACGATCGCAGGTCAGGATAACCTGCTGCTGACCCTCCAGCAGAGCGTTGAAGGTATGGAAAAACTCCTCCTGTGAACGCTCCTTGCCGGCGAAGAACTGGATATCGTCAATTAGCAGGGCATCAAGGCTTCGGTAGGCTATTTTGAATTCGTTGATGGTATTGTGTTGCAAGGCTCGGACCATGTCCCCGACGAAGCGCTCTGAGTGGACATAGGCCACCTTTGCTTCGGGATTTCGAGCCCTGATCATGTTGCCCACGCTGTGCATCAAGTGGGTTTTGCCCAACCCGACACCGCCGTAAAAAAACAGTGGGTTGTATGCCTGCCCGGGATTTTGGGCCACCTGAATCGCCGCTGCCCTGGCCAACTGGTTGCTCTTGCCCTCGACGAAAGTCTCGAAAGTAAAATCAGGGTTCAGACGACTGCCCAGCAGTTGCGCTACTTCCCTGCGCGGCGCCACGGACACTGAAAAACCGGGTGGCGGAACCGCCTTGCTGCGGCTGCCGACCTCAATTTTTACTTGTACGTTATTTGCGCCAGAAAATTCCTTTACCAGGGCGGAGATTCGAACCAAAAAATGCTGGTCTATCCAGTTTACGACGAAGCGATTGGGTGCAAGCAAACGCAGCAGCCCGTCTTCCTCTACCGCTTGCAGGGGCCGAATCCAGGTACTAAGTTGCTGCTCGGGCAACTCGTGCTCAAGCCGGCTGATACAGCGGTTCCAGATAGATCCACCCACTAGGTATTTCGCTTCTCGCTCGGCTGTGGATAACGCGGGGAAAGGAGCGGGAGCATAACTCATCCGGGCGCAAGTTATCCACACCCATGGTCTGAGTTATCCACACCCCGGCCCTGGCTCCAACCGGCCTACACGTTACAAATGTTGACCTGCGGGCCCCCTACACCTAAAATTGCCTGTTCACGTCGCGGGACAGCCCAGCCGACGGTTTGGAATTACTGATCAGGTAAGCGACATGAAACGGACATATCAACCCAGCATAATCAAGCGCGCGCGCACCCACGGGTTCCGTGCCCGCATGGCAACCAAGGGCGGCCGACTGGTTCTGGCCCGCCGTCGCGCCAAGGGCCGTGCACGGCTCTGCCCCTGAGATTGACGGCGATATAGTTCTAACGGACCGTCCAAGCATCAATCCTTCCCAGACCCTTCCCCGTCGGAACCGGCTGACCAGGCCGACCGAGTTTTCCCGGGTCTTCCGTGGCAGCACCCGTTCCAGTGACTCACTGTTTACAGTGCTGGCACANGGGAATACTTTTGGCGAGGCGCGTTTGGGAATGGCCATTTCGCGGAAAGCGTCCGGCAATGCAGTCGAGCGCAACCGCATTAAACGGGTGATTCGGGAATCGTTCCGCATGACCCGGATCGGGCTGCCAGGGGTAGACTTGGTGGTCATGAGTCGCACTGGAGCAAGGGTGGCAGACAATCGGCGCCTGCGTCACAGTCTTGAAGAACACTGGCGAAGGATCCTGGGAAAATGCGGCGAATCTTCATCGCGCTAATCCGCGCCTATCAATGGCTGATCAGCCCCTTGTTGGGGTCGAATTGCCGTTTCTCACCCACCTGTTCCGAGTATGCCGCTACCGCGATCACCGAGTACGGTGTGTTTCGCGGTGGTTGGCTTGCATTACGCCGGATCGGTCGCTGCCACCCGTTCAACGCCGGTGGCTGGGATCCTGTACCGCACCGGCACGACCAAACCTGAGGACCTGTTCGGAATGGATAACCAACGTATATTTATCTGGGGCGCCGTTGCCCTGGTATGGTTTTTTATCTACCAGGCCTGGATGATTGACCGCACCCCTGTTCCGACTACGATGCCCATCAGCCAGCGGGCACAGACCGCTGGGCCAGATACAAATCCGCAGCTCGAGATTTCCGCAGACGCTGGCGATTTACCCAGCGTTGGCCCTGTTGCCGGTGGCGTGCAGCCCGAGCCGATGGCAGCGGCAGAGCCGGCAACCGGCAGCGGCTATGTACACGTGGTTACCGATGTTTTCGACATATTAATATCGACGGTTGGCGCAGATATCCAGCAGTTGGAATTACGCAGTTACCCGGTTGCCAAGAATCAACCGAATGTGCCGGTCCGCCTGCTGGATCCGGCCGCCAGTCACACCTTTGTCTACCAGACCGGCCTGAGAATACCGGGCGCGGGCAGCGAGCCCACGCACTTGGCGACTTACTCCAGCGCGCAGACCGAGTACCGTCTTGCTGACGGTGAGACCGAACTGAAGGTGCCGCTTACCTGGACGGATGCGAACGGGCTCTCGGTTACCAAGGTATACACCTTCAGCCGGGGGCAATACCGAATCGGGCTGGATTATACAGTGGCTAATCGCAGTAACGTGGACGTAACTGTCGCACCCTATTTGCAGTTACGCCGGGAGGCGGTTACGCGTGAGCGCAGTATGACCGATGTGGACAGTTATTCCTTCATCGGGCCGGTACTGTACAACGGTGAAAAATATCAGAAGATGAAGCCCGAGAAGCTGGGCGAGGAACCGGTTAACTTTACTGCCGTCGGCGGCTGGATTGCCTCGATTCAGCATCACTTCCTGGTGGCTGCGATACCGCATCCCGGGGACAGTTATGCCTACAAGGTCGATCTTAATCGTAATGGCCAGGTGCTTGAATCCGCTATTGGCGTCCCGCAAAGCTTACCCGCAGGACAAAGCCTGTCTGCTCAGCAATTCCTGTTCGCCGGCCCCAAGCTTCAAGACCAGTTGGAGGCTGCTGCGCCGGGCTTGAAACTCACCGTGGACTATGGCTGGCTGACAGTGATTTCTCAGCCGCTGTTCTGGCTCCTGCGCAAGATTTATTCGTTCACTGGCAACTGGGGCTGGTCCATCATCTTGTTGACCATGATGATCAAGCTGGTGTTCTACAAACTGCAGGAAACCAGCGGCCGATCCATGGCCAAGATGCGTAACATGCAACCGCGTGTAAAGCACCTGCAGGAGCGCTACAAGGATGATCGCCAGGGCCTGAGCGCCGCCATGATGGAACTGTATCGAAAGGAGAAGGTGAATCCGGCCGCCGGCTGCCTCCCCATCGTGGTGCAGATGCCGGTGTTTATTGCGTTGTATTGGGTGCTGATTGAAAGCGTCGAGATGCGCCAGGCGCCCTTTGCGCTGTGGTTGAATGACCTGTCATCGAAGGATCCGTATTTTGTCCTGCCTTTGCTGATGGGCATTACCATGTTCCTTCAGCAGAAGCTCAACCCCACGCCGCCCGACCCCATCCAGGCGAAGGTCATGATGGCCATGCCCATCGTGTTCACGGTGTTCTTTGCCTTTTTCCCCTCGGGCTTGGTCCTGTACTGGTTTGTTAACAACCTGTTGTCCATCGCCCAGCAGTGGCGTATTAACAAGGTGGTCGCGCGGGAGCACTAGCACCCGCCCAGTGAATGACGGACAGGCGTTTAATCGCAGCGCGTGAAACCAGTATTTGGCGAACTTGCTGATGGACGTTTCTCATACCGACACTATTGCCGCAATCGCTACGCCTCCCGGTCGTGGTGGCGTGGCCATCATCAGGGTTTCCGGTGCCGGCGTGCCGGAAATTACCCTGACTTTGCTGCGTCGCTCGCTCCAGCCTCGCGTGGCGACATGTGCACGCTTTATCGATGCCGATGGAAAGACCCTGGATGGCGGGCTGGCCCTGTATTTTTCGGCGCCCCATTCCTTTACCGGCGAGCACGTTCTGGAGTTGCACGGTCACGGTGGACCGGTGGTGCAGGACATGTTGTTGGCACGCGTGCTGGAACTGGGCGCGCGCATGGCCGAGCCGGGCGAATTTTCACGTCGCGCCTTCCTTAACGACAAGCTTGACCTTGCCCAGGCTGAGGCCATAGCCGACCTGATAGACAGTGGATCCGAGCAGGCAGCTCGGGCGGCATTGCGATCAATGGAGGGAGAGTTTTCCCGCCGGGTTCATTCCATAGTTGAGGCGCTGGTGCAATGTCGAATGTACGTTGAGGCGGCGATTGATTTTCCGGAGGAGGAAATCGATTTTCTCTCGGACCAGGAAGTGACCAGGCGTATCGAGGCCTTGCTGATGCAGTTTGATGCGCTGGAGCATGATGCCCGCCAGGGGTGCCTGCTTCAGGAGGGGATGACGGTGGTCATCCTCGGTCGACCAAACGCGGGAAAATCGAGCTTACTTAATCACCTTGCCGGCTACGAGGCGGCGATCGTTACCGAGCTACCGGGCACCACCCGTGACGTGTTGCGAGAACGTATACACATTGATGGATTGCCCTTGCATATCATCGACACCGCCGGTCTGAGGGACGATGCCGACGGTATCGAGGCCGAAGGTATGCGCAGGGCCCGTCATGAGGCAGGCAAGGCCGATCATGTATTACTGGTTACAGACGCCTCACCGGGCGGCGAGCCACCGGATCGCGAATTGCTGCAAGAGATTAAGGAAAATATTCCAGTCACGATTGTTCGCAACAAGATCGACCTGGGTAACGAATCACCCGGCGTCAGGCCGGGACCTTATACTGAGGTGTCCCTCTCGGCACTGACCGGTGAAGGCCTGGACTTGTTACGGGATCACTTGAAGGCCTGTATGGGATACCGCTCGCCAGATGCCGGTACGCTCTCCGCACGACGTCGTCACCTGGATGCCCTGCGGCGTGCGCGCAGTCACTTTGACGAAGGCTGCCGCCAACTGGAACAACAACGCGCCGGCGAGCTTATGGCGGAGGAGTTGCGTTTGGCGCAACAGTCCCTGGGCGAGATCACCGGCGAGTTCAGCAGTGATGACCTCCTGGGAAGAATTTTTTCCAGCTTTTGTATTGGCAAGTAACACGCCAATGGATATTCGTGTTGCATAGCGAATTCGGACGTCTTTACCAACCGGTCCCATTCTGTAATTTTGTTTAGCAAGGATTCAGTAACCTGAATATGCGCAAAGTCTTCACTACAAAACTCGCTCAACTGGCTTCGTCACTACGACCCATGCTGACCTTTATGCTTTCAGCTTTGAGTATTTTGTTGCTGTCGCGTCTGGCTCTGGTTGCCTGGCAATGGCAGCGGGTAAGCGATGCGCAGATGCTTGAAAATGTGCTGGTGGAGGGCCTGCGCTTTGACCTGGTTACTTGCGGCCTGCTGTTTGCTATTCCCGCACTCAGCTTTCCCTTGTCAGGCATGGGAAAATTTGGCTGGAACGCGTGGAAGGGGGTGCTGGCCTGGTACCTGCCGGCTTGTTTTACCTTGCTGGTCTTCATGGAGATTTCCACGCCCTCGTTTGTGACCCAGTACGATGTGCGCCCGAATGCGCTGTTTTTCAAATACCTGATTTACCCGAAAGAAGTTCTTTCCATGCTATGGAAGGCATATCCGCTGCAACTGATCATTGGTTTTGCTGCGGTGCCTGCCAGCGCCATCTGGATGCGGGCCCGGCTGCGCAGACCGTTGCTCCTCGCCCGCAGCCCGGGTCTTGTGGCTGCCGTACTTGCGACCCCCTTATTGCTGGTGCTGTGCCTGGCGATGGTGCGTTCCACGACGACGCACCGACCGGTGAGCCCGAGCACGGTTGCCCGATCCAATGACCCGATGGTCAATGAGTTGTCTCTGAATTCAAGTTATAGCCTGTTGTACGCGGCCTATGAACGTTTGCGGGAATCGGAAAACAGTTTCCCCTATACCCGGGTTGGCGCCGATGACGATATCGCAGCGATGCGCGCTGAAATGCTCCTACCGATTACCGACTTCACCAACGTCGATATTCCTACCTTACACAGACAAGTTACGACCACGCATCCCGACCAACCGCTAAACCTGGTCATCATTTTGGAAGAGAGCCTGGGTGCGGAATTTGTCGGATCGCTTGGCGGGCTGCCGCTGACACCAAACCTGGATGCCCTGGCTGCTAAAGGATTGTGGTTTGAGCGCTTGTATGCCACCGGTACCCGGTCGATTCGAGGAATAGAGGGCGTGGTAACTGGATTCACGCCATCGGCCAGTGAGAGTGTGGTCAAGCTGTCAAAGGCTCAGCGCGGGTTCTTCACCCTCGCGAGCCTGCTTAAGGAGAACGGCTACTCCACCAGCTTTATCTATGGTGGTGAAGGCGATTTCGACAACATGCGCGGATTCTTCATGGGCAATGGATTTGACCTGGTGATTGACCAGAAGGACTACATCGCGCCGGTCTTCCTGGGCTCCTGGGGTGTTTCGGATGAGGACCTGTTTGCGCGTGCCCATGAACAGTTCGAGGCGGCCCAGGGGCCGTTTTTCAGCCTGGTTTTCTCGGCGACGAATCATTCCCCCTATGAGTATCCCGATGGCCGAATTGAGCTCTACGAACCGGACCCGAACACCGTGAACAATGCAGTCAAATACGCCGACTACGCCCTGGGTGAATTCTTCAAGAAGGCCAGGAAGTCCAGGTATTGGGAGCACACGGTGTTTATGGTGGTAGCGGACCACAATTCGCGTGTCTACGGGGCCAGCCTTGTGCCCATTGAGCGCTTTCGAATCCCGGGGCTCATCCTGGGCGGAAGCATCGTCCCTGGCAGGCATACCCAGATTGCCAGCCAAATAGATCTTGGACCCACCTTGTTGTCCCTGATCGGCATGAGCGCAGAGCATCCCATGGTTGGGCGTGACCTGACCCGCCCGGATCTTGCGGCTGAACCGGGACGAGCCATGATGCAGTACTACGCAAGCCAGGCGTACCTGGAGGACCAGCAGGTGGTGGTGCTGCAGCGGAACCTGGCGCCCAGGCAATTTGTTTACAAGGATGGCGCTTACGGGGCTGAAAGTGAACCCTCTGCCGTCATGTTGCAAAAGGCCCTTGACTACGCGAACTGGACCGACCTGGCCTACGAGAATCAGTGGTATCGCCTGCCGGAAGTATCCAGCCCGGAGTCTGTTGCACCGGCAATTTCCGGCGATTAATTGAATCTCGTTTGTCCGCCCGATCCTTGAGTTGCGTCGTTGAGCCACGCCCGCATGACTCCGCTGTGTGCGACAAGCTTTGGCGTCCGGGCAAGTGCGTGCGCAATGTGTCATGCGACGGTTCCACCCGGCTGAGCTACCGGCGGCCCACCATTGCCGTTGTTTGCAATTGGAATAGTGAGCCAATGCCGCGTGAATACACAATACCTGTGAATACCGGACTGACCGACGTAAGAAATTTCAGCGTGAAGAGGGCCCCAACGCTTCAGTTGACGGCCGGGCTCTTTGCCTTTCCAAAGAGTCCAATCACAACCTGGCTGCCAAAATCCGAGGGCACGTGGGTGCTGCCAAGATCGCCGGCGCAGTCCACAAGGTTACGCCCACCGTGTTTCGCGTTGTAGAGAGCCTGGTCCGCCCGACGCAGCGTGTCCTCCACGTCCTCGCCGATCCGGTACTGGGTAACGCCGCCGGATACTGTCACGTGCAACACGTCCTCGAAAGCCGTGCTCGCGGTTACGTGTCGAATGCGCTCTGCGCAGTTGCGAGCACCAAGCAGCGAGGTATTTGGCAGCAACACGATAAATTCCTCACCGCCGTAGCGACCGAACCAGGTGCCATTGTCCTTGCGTCCCATCAAATCAAGATTGCGAATCTCTGAACGGGCCCTTTCCGCGAAGGCGGTGAGGACCCGGTCGCCGGCCAGGTGTCCAAATCGATCGTTAATCAGTTTGAAATGATCGAGATCGAGAATACAAACCGAGAATGGCACGCCGGTGCGGTCAGAACGGGTTTTCTCAGTCGCCAGGGAATCCATAATGAAGCGACGGTTATAGGCCTTGGTCAAATCGTCACGCTCGGCCAGCTCCGTAACCTCGGCAACCATTTTCTCCAGGTCCCGGGACTGCTGGCGCAATAGACCCTTCAGTCTGGATACATGCAGCCCGAAATAGCTGGACCAACACAACATTAGCGTGACCACGACGACGCGCAAGAGTGACATGGTTGGATCAAAAAAATCCGGGCGCAGCAAAAAGTCCAATCCGGTAACCAGGAGGTAACCGACCATAGCGACGATNGCNAGACGTGTAAAACCCTTCTGGTCCAATTTGAACATGCCAAAAAGAACCGGGGAAATATACGCAATCAGCATCAAGTCGCGAACCTCATGAGCGGAGGTCAGCAACACCATCGCCCAGGCGAGACCTACGGTGAGCTGGGCGAAAGTCATGGATGGGTCGGCCAACTGCTGGTTCATGCCCGAACGCAGCAAAGTGTAGAACACCAGGTTGGAAATAATGGCGCCACATATTTCCACCATCAACAGTGGCGCGGAAATGCTGAGTACATCCTGGTAAATCATCAGGCCCACGATAGAGAGCCAGATGCCGTAGAAAGAGGTACCCATAAAAAAGCGGCGCAGACGCAAGGTCTGCTTCGGATCTCCATCTGGTATAAACCAGCTTTTCATCCTGTCGATGCTCCGGTTGATCGGCGCACTTGCTGACTGGTTGTTGTTCAGCGCGCTCGATGAGGTTCTGGGAACGATAATCGCCCAGACGGACAGGAAACGTGACCGGGTTCACGTCATCGCAATTTACCCCAGTATTCCTTCCCTGCGGTAAAGCCGGGCAGCAAGCCCAAGCAGCAACAGACCTATCCCAAGCGTGCTGGCGAAAGAGACCACGACGAAGACCATGGACAGGGGGTCAGCTTTCATCAGACCGGTGATTACCAGGTGCTGCGAAAGAGACGGCACCAGCATCAGTGATAATGTAGGTTTGAGGGTGAACAAGGCGGCGACGATAATAGGCAGGGTCGGCACCAGCATCAGTACCTGAAGATAGGTTTGTGCCTCTTTGTAGCTCTTGGTAAACGAGGCTACAGCCGTCATTCCCGCCGCCCCCACCAGCGCGAAGGGCAGCATCACCAGGAATATCCGTGCTGCGACGGGCAGGCCAAAATTACTGGCCATGCCAACCTCGGCGAGCGGAACGAATGCCAGGGACACCGAAAACGCGAGCAAGCTGATGGCCAGCGACAACACCATAAACAGACAGGTGGCCAGGACCTTGCCTACGATGAGCCGCCAACGTTCCACGGGCAGGGTAAGCAAAGGTTCCAAAGAGCCGCGTTCGCGTTCTCCGGCAGTGGTATCTGTAGCCAGGTAGAGGCCGCCCATCAACATCGAAAATATGATGAAGTAATTCATCATGCCGAGCAGCATGATGGAGCGCCCGGTAGGGGTAGAGACATCAACGTCTTCAACGGCGATGGGATTAATTACCGCGGGGTTTATGCCGCGAGCCAGCAACCTCAGTGCCCCGAGTTGCCGTTCGTACGCGCTCAGCAGCCTTTCGGCCCGGCGAATGCTTTTGGTTGCGTTACTGTTCGCGTTATCGGACACCAGTTGCACCACCGCCGGTTTGCCGGCACGTATGGCCTCACCATAACCGTCGGGAACAATCAGCACTACGTCCTCGGATCCCGCATCAATCACAGCCCGTGCCGCCTCCATCGTCAGGGCTATGTCAACGATGTCCACGTTGTTCTGGCTCAGGAACCGCATCAGGCTGGGCGCGTTGTCGACGCCGGAAACGGGTAGACGCAAGGCCTCCACCGACTCACCGATAGAACGCTCCAGGGTCAGGGAAATCATGCCGGCGAACAACAATGGCCCGAACAAGGGGCCAAAAAGCAGGGCCGACATCAGGGTGCGACGATCGCGCAGGTTGTCAGTAACTTCCTTACGGAAGACAGTGAATATCTGCCTCATCACTGAAGACCCTCCGCGCTGCCTATGACTTTCACAAAGGCCTCTTCCAGTTCCTGCTCGCCGGTGCTTTGGCGTAGCGCCTCCGGCGTGCCGGCGGCCACCACGCGGCCACCTCCAATGATGACAATCTCATCACAAAGAGCGGCGACCTCCTGCATGATGTGGCTGGAGAACAGGATACAGATCCCCTCGTTTTTCAGCTTGAGAATGAGTTCTCGCAAGGCACGGGTGGCCATCACATCCAGTCCATTGGTGGGTTCGTCCAGCAACAGGTTGCGAGGTTTGTGCACAAGGGCCCGCGCCAACGCGACTTTTGTTCGCTGACCCTGAGAAAACCCCTTGGCCCGACGATCGATCACGTCCTCCAGCTCCAGCAGTCCGGCCAATTCGTCAATGCGCTGCTGCAGGGCATCGTCCTGCATACCCAGTAGACGGCCATAATAGGCGATGTTCTCCCGCGCACTCAGGTTCGGATAAAGACCGGCAGAGTGAGGCAGAACTCCGATCCGGCGTCGAACGCCCATGCTGTCAAGGCGTATGTCGGCACCGTCAATGACAGCGGTGCCGGCATCCGGATTCAGCACCGTATACAGGATCCGCAAAGTGGTGGATTTACCGGCGCCGTTAGGTCCCAGCAGCCCCGTCACCTTGCCGTCCGGCGCGACGAAGCTCACATCCCTGAGCGCTTGCACCTTTCCAAAGGATTTTTTCAGTCCGCGCGCTTCTATCATGGCGTGGGTCCGTTGAAGTCAAGAAAGAAGGGTGTAGGCCCCATTTGTTGAACGCACTCGCCGTCCAGCTGGTCCAATGATCCGTCGCGGGTAAAATCAGCCACCAATCGGGAAACGCAACCAACAGAAATCATGCCGTGGCCTTGCCCGGGCCCCACCAGGTGACGGGATTTTTGCAGCGTAGCGGCTACCCGGTCCGCATAGACAGGTGGCGTGACCGGGTCTGCTTCACCCGAGAGTAGCAATACCGGCACATTCGAGATTACCGGCTCCTTGATGTCCGGGTCGGCCAGACCCTGCGGCCAGATCTCGCAGACTTTTCGCAAGCCGTCAAGTTGATCGGTACCCAGATACGTGCTCTCCAACGCCGCCATGTCCACGGTCTGGAGGTCGACAAAAGGAATATCCTCTGTGCACATCACAGCGTTATGCATGCCCAGTGCAAGCATGTCGCCAAGGGAAGATACGGATAACAGGCTCTGGGCGGCGAGCGGGCCATAGTTCCCCTTGTCTGCCTCATTAATCGTCAGGGGAATCAGGGCGACGGTTTCCGGGCGATAGCTGAGCAGGCGAATTCCCGCAGCCATCAGGTCGTAACCAAGCGTCATGTGCAGAGGCTTGGCGGTCATCGGATCTGAAATATCCAGACCCACCGGTTCTGCTTTCAAACGTCGGGCGACGCGGTCAAAGGCCGCCGCCAGTTCCGGATAATTCGCGTTGCAGGCCGGGTCGTCGTGGCAGCGAGCGAAAACCTGGTCCAGCGCCAGCTGTGCGTTCAGGGCAATGTCCGTTGCAAGGGTGGCGCCAGGTGGCACCACGCCGTCCAGGATTACGCTGCGGGTCCTATCAGGATAGCGACGAAGATAATGCTGGGCGACAACGGTTCCGTAGGAACCGCCATACAAGACCAGTTGGGTATAACCCAGGGCCGCGCGTACGGCTTCAAGGTCTCTGACGGCCACGCTGGTGGTGTAGTAACGTGGATCGCCAGGCAGATGGTCGCGGCAATCCTTGAGCGCCTGGGTCGTCCTCTCATCGTCCCAGTCCAGCGATTCGGTTTCGGCTGAAAAATCGCAGGCCATGCGATTGGATTTTCCGGTGCCTCGCTGGTCCACCAACAGGATATCGTGGCTGCGCCGGATACGCTCGAATGCTTGCTGACCGCTGGCGTATGCCTCGCTTGCCGCCTGGCCTGGCCCTCCTGCCAACAGAACAAAAGCCTGTTGCGAGCGTTGCTGATTCAAGGTGGGGACACGCGCAACAAACAGTTCAATTTGCTTGCCCAGAGGTTCGTCTGGATTTTCCGGTACCTGGAAAAGGCCGCATTGGGCAGGCGCGGATATTGTCCCCTCGGTGTCCTGGATTCGGCAGTCTTTCAGCTCCAGTGCGCCTGCTTGCGCGACCAGGGACAGGCTGCCTAGCAGCGCAGTGAGCAAAATTCTGGGACCCATACGGCTTCCTTATTTGAAAATCGCGAACATGGTCGCAGTCCCGCGACGATCTGTAAACCAGACACCCCCGGATGCGTGACATGATGATCTGCTGGTAGAATGCGCAGCCGCCCTGCAGGCGGAACGAGAAACCCATGGCGCACACACATACATATGACGTGATCGTGGTTGGAGGAGGGCACGCCGGCACCGAGGCGGCCCTGGCTTCGGCGCGTGTCGGCGCGCGTACGCTTTTACTGACCCATAACATCGAGACTATTGGCCAGATGAGTTGCAACCCCGCCATCGGGGGTATAGGCAAGGGCCACCTGACGCGGGAAATCGATGCCCTGGGCGGGGCCATGGCCCGTGCCGCCGATAAGGCCGGTATCCAGTTCCGCACCCTGAACGCCAGCAAAGGGCCGGCGGTGCGTGCCACACGCGCCCAGGCCGATCGGGTGCTGTATCGCCAGGCTATCCGCAGCATGGTGGAAAACCAGCCGGGCCTGAGCCTGTTTCAGCAGGCGGTAGATGACCTGCTGGTGGAAGGCGATAAAGTCACCGGGGTAAGAACCCTCATGGGGCTGGAGTTTCACGCCACAGCGGTGGTGCTTACCGTGGGTACTTTCCTGGGTGGGCGAATTCATGTGGGTCGATCCAGCCACCAGGGTGGCAGGGCCGGTGATCCGCCGGCCAATGCCCTGGCTGCTCGGCTGAGAGAACTGCCTTTCCGCGTGGGCCGCCTCAAGACAGGCACTCCGCCACGTATTGACGGCCGCAGTCTGGATTGGAGCGTGATGGAGGAACAGCGGGGGGATGACCCGGTACCGGTGTTCTCGTTCATCGGTAGCGCCAGCGAGCATCCACGCCAGGTTTCCTGTTTTATTACCCATACCAATGAGCGCACGCACGAGATTATTCGTGGTGGCCTGGGTGATTCACCGATGTTCTCGGGCGCCATCGAGGGCGTGGGTCCGCGCTATTGTCCCTCGGTGGAAGACAAGGTTGTGCGCTTTTCCGACAAGTTGTCGCACCAGGTATTCGTGGAACCCGAGGGCCTGACTACTCACGAGGTTTATCCCAACGGTATTTCCACCAGTTTGCCCTATGCAGTGCAGCTGGAATTTGTGCGCAGCATGCGGGGCTTTGAGAGAGCCCATATCACACGCCCGGGTTACGCTATCGAGTACGATTTCTTCGATCCTCGGGATTTGAAACCCAGCCTGGAAACCCGTTCCCTGGGCGGTCTGTTTTTTGCCGGTCAGATCAACGGAACCACCGGCTATGAAGAGGCTGCTGCCCAGGGATTGCTGGCCGGATTGAATGCCGCACTCACCGCCAGTGGCCGCGAGACCTGGTGTCCTCGCAGGGACGAAGCCTACATAGGCGTACTGGTGGATGATTTGATCACCTGCGGAACCGCAGAACCCTACCGTATGTTCACCAGTCGCGCAGAGTACCGCCTGAGCCTGCGGGAGGATAACGCTGATGCCCGCCTGACTCCCAGAGGCCGGGAACTCGGGCTGGTGGACGACGCCCGCTGGGATACCTTCCAGCGCAAACAGGAGCTTGTGGCGGATGAGGTGCAGCGCCTGGGCCAGGTACTGGTAAGACCCGGGCACGTGAGTGAGGAACAATCCACGGCTCTGTTTGGCGGACCCTTGTCGCGGGAGGCAAGGGCTTTTGAATTGCTCAAGCGACCGGAGGCGAGCTACGCCGGAATCACCGGTCTGCCCACGGTGGGTGTGAATCCCACCCTCTCTGGTCTGGATGCCGAGCAAGCGGTGCAGGTCGCCCTGCAGGTGGAAGTGCAGGCCAAGTACCAGGGTTATATTCGGCGGCAGCAGGAAGAAATCGACCGCCACCTGCGCAACGAGCAGACGCGTCTGCCCGAGGACCTGGACTATGCCGGTGTCAGGGGTCTGTCCAACGAAGTGCGCCAAAAACTGGGACTTGCCCGCCCGGGAACCATCGGCCAGGCCTCGCGCCTGCCGGGAATGACACCTGCTGCGGTATCCCTGCTGCTGATTCACCTGAAGAAACGCGAGCTGGCCAGACGTAGCGCCTGAGCCGTTTCCGACAAGGGCCTGTCTTGGGTAGTCCGTCCTCATGGAGTACAGTTGGAAGCCATGACACAGCAACTTAAACGACATGCTCTGCTGGCCGTTCTTTCGGCCGTTATTGCCCTGATGATCTGGCGCGGCGCGGGCCATGAATCCAGCGAAATACCGGTGGTATCCGACGATGCCGTCCCACCTGTGGAGGCGATCTTGCGCCGGGGTAACGGCGCC
>BS_KBA_SWE02_21mDRAFT_10000256_pt1 | contig 19075 bp, 14 predicted proteins | sample BalSeasSWE02_21m_FD_9196 | JGI IMG/M metagenome (IMG submission 9196)
GGAGATGCGTTGGCACCTTATATTTCTGCACAAACTATCAGTTTTCATTATGGAAAACACCATCAGGGTTATGTGGATAAATTGAATAAATTGCTACCACAATCTGATTTAGTTGGAGCTTCTTTAGAAACTATAATTAAGGCTTCTATGGGACCTGATAAAGTGGATATTTTTCACAATGCAGCGCAAGTGTGGAATCATAATTTTTACTGGTTAAGTTTGCGTCCCAAAGGAGGCGGCAAACCAGAAGGTGAATTGGCCAAACTGATAGAAGTCTCTTTCGGTAGTGTTGAGGCGGTGAAGGAAGCGTTGAAAACGGCTGCGCTTACGCAATTTGGCAGTGGGTGGGCGTGGTTAGTGCAGGAAGGAGAAAAACTCAAAGTGTTGCAGACTGATAATGCTGACACGCCATTGACTAAAGGGGTAACGCCATTGTTGGCCATTGATGTATGGGAACATGCTTATTATTTGGATTACCAAAATCGACGAGTTGATTATGTAGGTGCGATATTAGAACATTTGGTAAATTGGGAGTTTGCGGCGAACAATTTAAAATTTTAAACCATTAGTCGTTTAAAATTTAGCTTTCGCTGGTTTAAAAATCTGGTATTCAGTACGTTATCCCTCCTGGCTAAGGCTACTCTATGCACACAACTCCATTTCTGCTCGTGGGAAAGCGAGCCGAAAACTATTTAGAATGTTGGAGTAGAGGCTTTAGCCGCAATGCCATTAAGTTAAGCTCAAGTTACGGCGTTGGAGTCCACAGCTTCAGCTTTGGCAACGCCGTCTCATCTTGACTAATCTGGTCCAAATCTGAGGGTTTGGACTCCAACGCGGCTTAACTTAATGGCAGCGAGGCTTTAGCCGGTAGGGGTTGGCGCCCCATTAAAGGTCGTCGTAGCCGGCCCACCGGCTAAAGCCTCTACTCCAAGAGGTTGGTTCGCATTCCCAGGCGGCGCATGGGAACGAGAAAATGGCTACTCCAAAAGATGTGTGCATAGAGTAGCTTGCTAAGGAGGGGTTGATTGAGTTAATCGTAAGTTATGATTCCCGTGGGGAGTGCGTAAGTTCTGCTAATAATTTTTTATAGTGGTCGCGTTCTCGTTTTACCGCAATGAGTTCTTGATTAACGGCGGTTAAACGAGCCATTAGGACTTCTGGTGCTGGTAATACCGAAGTGGTCTCGTGCTCACGTCCTTTCCCAGGTTGGGCTTGAGCTTTAATCATTGCAACGTGCTCTAACATCGAGGCATCGTTCAACTTGGTCTCAGGGTACAGCAGTAATAAATCAGCAACCGCAATTTTACCTTCAAAAGTGGCTAATTCACCCGCTTGAATATGTTTTTGTAAAGCGCCACGACCGATGTTTGCCAATCGTGCAGCTTTGGATAAACTCAATAATTCCTCCATAACTTCCTCCAATGAAGACTTCAAATCGGTCTTATTTCAAAACTTAGTTGGTGGTAAGGTCTCAGTTGATTTTGGTGGGGACCCGGCGGCGTTTATCGATTTGGCAGGCCCATCTCGCTAATCCAATTAATTAACTCCAACGGTTGTTTGATTACTCCGGTGGCGCCCCAGGTTAGCGGCATCTCTGCCGAGTTAATATAACCATACAGCGCTACTACCGTCCTCATGCCAGCCCGTTGCCCGGCTTCCACATCTCGTAACGCATCACCCACGTAAAGACCATGCGCAGGCTTGCATTGGGCCATTTGACAGGCGTACAGGAGCGGTGCTGGATGAGGTTTGGATTGAGGTAGGGTATCACCACTGACGTTGCAAACACTACGGGTCGCTAGTCCTAGTTGTTCCAACAGTGGGTTGGTTAACCAGGCGGGTTTATTGGTGACAATGCCCCAAGATATTCCCCAGCCCTCTAGTGTCTGCAATACCTCTTCCATACCGGGAAATAAGCTGGTTTCTCGTGCTAGATTGTTGGCGTAAATTTCTAACAAGCGTAAACGCAAAGGTTCTAATTGTGGGTCATTATCGGCGGTGAAATTAAATCCTTGTTTAATTAATACTCGTGCTCCCCAAGAGACCCAAGGACGAATTTGTTCAAACAACAGGGGCTCACGCTGTTGCTCTATCAGGACACTATTTAGCGCAAAGGCCAAATCTGGTGCGGTATCTAATAATGTGCCATCTAAATCAAATAATACGGAATGAATAGGATGTTTCATAATTAATAATAATACTCAGGATTTAGCTTTGACAATTTTTTAAAAGTGATCAAAGCTGGAATAATCACTCACCATACGTACCACCACCCCTAGCCCCTCCTTGTCAAGGCGGGGAATCTCCCCGGTGGTGCTTACTCCCCTCCTTACCAAGGAGGGGTTGGGGGTGGTTGAGTTAACCGTGCATAAGGTGAGTAATCATGGTGATTGTGGTAAACGACGTGTAATCGGAAATTCATTGACTTGCACTACCATCTGGTCGTTAAAAAAATACTCTCCTCCAGTTTCTACTACTACTCGTAACTTAGCTACTCGTCGCAATGGTTTATTTGCATACCAACTAAAAATATGCGCTTGTTTTATTAACAATGGACTAATCAAAAAACTAGAGTGTGCCATTTGCGTAATGAGACGGTATGATAGTTTGGCACCTGCGGTGGTTTCCAGTTCCAAAGTTACCCGTGGCATTCGGTAGAGAAAGCCCACTAAATGTCCCCACCAAGATTTTTGAATGTCTAACTTTAATAATAATAGCTTATCGTTTACTGCTGACAGGTCAAACACTTCTCCCATTTTGATTGACTGTGAGAGTAAGAGTTGACCGTCGGCTACCCGACCTTGACCACGGGGATCACGTTTTAGCACAATATAGTCTTTTTCCACTAAGACGGGGTAATAATCACGGAGGAGAATTTTTAGTGCTTCACTGTCGCTACCGGGAGGAAAACGGTTATCAATTTCTTGATATTTAAAGATCACAAAAGGAGGTGCTTTCGCACTGGCATAAAAATCACCGTTGAGGGCCAAGAGGGCTGAATTGTAAGCAGCATAACTTTGGAAAATCGGACGCGGTTGCCAATTTAATCCATTTAACAATAAGATGCCTTGTTCCCAGGAAAAGATGTCAACGGGCGTGGTGCCGACCAAAGCACGGGTAAGTGGGAGATTGTAATAATGTTTAAATTGGGCAACGGTAATATCTCGGTCTGATTTAAATGAAGGCAATTCCACCAGCGTCATAAAATTTTCTACCACGCGCTGATTCCACTGACCAATAAAATTCTTTGGCGCATAGTTTAATGCTTGACCGGTAATAAACAACCCAGTTAAGCCGGCGACTATCGTGGCATAGCGTAAACTATGACAAATTATGGTTACCGTGCAGTGCATTTTTTCCGCTAAGGGTACCAAAAAAGGTAGTAAGGTGATGACGGTAAAAAAGAGGGCAAAATGATGAGACTCTTGTAGAATAAAACCGGCTTTCCAGGTAAAAAATAGAACTAGGAGAATGAACGTAGCTATGATAGTCCTGGCTAGTTGCATGGGTGGACTGAGTGTAGTGAGGAGAAGCATCAGGGTCACCGTCCAGATGGCCGTGAGCGCAAGTTTAATCGCGGTGGCATCAAAACCAAAGGACATCCCTTCATTATAGTTACTGGTTATTAGTATGGAATTTTTGATAAACCGTGGTAAATGCGCTAGGGTTTGACCAGCGAGCCACCAGCTTATTATTAAAAATAAACTGAATATTATTGGTATGACTACCGCCTGCCAACGAGAGCGAGTGTAAAAAATGCCTACGGCGAGGCTCACCATGGCTACGGTGGCTAAGATAAAGTTCGAGAATTTAGTCAGAGCGGCGATGGCTAACCAGAGCAATACTAGGTTGAGGATGGTGAAATAACGAGACGGGGTGCGAGTAAGCATCGGTGGTGGACGTAGGAGGAGACAGACGCTGGCAATCATGCCTAAAAAATAGCGCGTGTCATAGGAAAAGATGGTGAGTAGAATTATGGTTAACGCTAAATAGACCAATCTATCGGTGCGGTGGGGCAATTGAAAGGAGAATGCGATAAAAATGGCGGCAAACCAGAAACTATTGAGCATTTGCCAGAGGACGAAGGAATAGAATAAGTCGCTGTCGTAACTGGAGAAGGTGCTACTTAGATAGCCGAGCGGTCCAAACGTGAAGATATAGTCTATACCGGCTTGAAAGTTGTGTTTAAAGGCATAGCCTAAGCCTTGGGTCCACGAGGGGTCGAGCGCATCATTGGCGGGAGCACCACCAAAGGCTAAAAAAGATAGCCAAGTAATAATGAAGATGCTGGTGGTGCTCATTATTTGCTCTGGGGTAACCGAGGAAGGTCGTTTAGTCATGGTGTTTTTGGAAATAGCAATATTATTAGTATGTTAACCACCCCCAACCCCTCCTTGAGTAAGGAGGGGAGAAAACGGAGTGATCGCTTGATTACGATTAAACTTCCATCCTCACCAAGGAGGGGTTGGGGGTCAATGCTATTAAGTTAAGCCCGATATGTAGGGTGCGTCCTACGCACCACTTAGGTACGGTGCAATTTTCCGAATGGTGCGTGGAACCACACCCTACCTTTAAACTCAATGCTATTAAGTTAAAGAATCACCCATCTAATAGTCCAAGACACGTTTTGGGCAGAGGTGGTCCAAAACGTGTTTTTGACTCCTTAGCTTAATGGCATTGACGGTTAAACTCCCCTCCTTATCAAGGAGGGGTTGGGGGTGGTTGTGGTATATCCTATACATGGCATTGACGGTTAAACTCCCCTCCTTATCAAGGAGGGGTTGGGGGTGGTTGGGGTATATCCTATACATGGCATTGACGGTTAAACTCCCCTCCTTATCAAGGAGGGGTTGGGGGTGGTTGGGGTATATCCTATACTATACACTACCATTCATTAAGATTTGGTTCCAGATTTGACAACTGGTTGAAAGTTGTCAAATTTAACTCATGACGTTGGGTATACATTAAATAATTAACCGAAACCTCACGCACCAATGAAAATTGCTTAAACCATGGATGATAGCTCACGCCAGTAATCGCTTTGACCTCTAATCCAACCGCCCTGGTCCATTGCGCCAATTCCGCTGGTTGGATGAATTTCGCATAATCATGGGTCCCTTTGGGTAACAATCTTAATAAATATTCGGCACCAATAATCGCTAATAAATAAGATTTGGGGTTACGATTAAGCGTGGAAAAAAATACTTGTCCTCCAGGTTTGACGGCATCATGGCAGGCTTTCACGATGGATGCTGGATGAGGTACGTGCTCTAACATTTCCATACAGGTGACTACATCAAAATAAGCAGGATGGGTGGCGGCTAATTGTTCAACGGTAGTATGCTGGTAATTTACTTGCAATTCCGATTCATATAAGTGCAATTTGGCTACATTGAGGGCGGCTTCACTCATATCAATGCCGGTGACTAGGGCTTGACGCTGTGCCATACTTTCACTTAAAATACCACCACCACAGCCGACATCTAACACCTTTTTCCCGGCTAATCCACCGGTGCGTTGTTCGATATATTCTAACCGCAATGGATTGAGGTCATGCAAGGTTTTAAAGTCACTGTCTTTATCCCACCAACGGGCGGCTAACTTGCTGAATTTGGCTAATTCGTGAGGGTCAATATTAGGGGTTGTGGTCATCATCAATATTCTCCAGAGTACCAGATTTGACAACTTTAAAAAAGTTGTCAAATCTAAAGTTGTCAAATCTAAAGTTGTCAAATCTTTTATTATAAAGGTTTCACCTGTTGTCGTGCTTGCAAAATATTTCTAAATTCATCCGGATTTTTGGTGTGAGTCATTTCTCCTGGACGAGGAAAATGCAAATCTTGTAGCCGCGATAACCAAAATCGCAAGGCGGCGGCTCTTAATATCATTGGCCAAGTTTGACGCTCTAATGGCGTTAATTCACGTTGTTTACAGTAACCTGCTAACACGCTTTCTACTCGTGGCTCATCTAATTGACCATTGGCTAGATTACACCAATCATTGACGGTCACCGCGAGGTCATAGAGGAAAACATCATGACAGGCATAATAAAAATCAATCACCCCGCATAGTTTATCACCTTCAAATAGTGCATTATCACGAAATAAATCAGCATGAATAATACCACGAGGTAATTGCAGTTGTCGATGATGAGATTGAAATTGCAACTCTTCTTGCAATAACTTGGCATCACTGGAAGGTAAACGGGGTAACACTCGTTTGGCCGTGGTTTGCCACCAATGCGGTCCCCGGGCATTGGCGCGAATATAGGGAAATTCTGAGCTAATGGTGTGCATACAGCCTAATACACAACCAATGGTTTGACATTGTTTCAGCGTTGGTGATTCCACGCCTTGTCCGCGCAATCGCTTGACTAAGGCGGCGGGTTTTTGATTCAAATAGCGTAAATATTGCCCAAATTTATCTGCCACTGGATGGGCACTAGGAATTTCATGTTCCGCTACATAGGCCATTAATTCTAGGAAAAATGGCATTTCTTCATAAGAATATTGTTCAAATAACGTCAGTATAAATTCACCCGTAGTAGTGGTCACAAAGTAATTAGTGTTTTCTATGCCAGCACTGATTCCTTGAAAAGTTAACAAAGGTCCCACATTATAATGGGTTAAAAAATTTTCTAGTTGTTCATGAGTAATGGTAGTATAAACAGACATGCAAGCTCGATAAAGTCAGTGGAATGATTGAAAATTTATTCAAACTCCTCTCAGCATATAGTGTGCCATTATATTTTATTAAAGGTACTAAATGCAAGTGTGGTTGTCGCCGGTCCCTCTTCCCAATCGAGATTTGACAATTTTTTGAAAGTTGTTAAATCTTCTTCCCAATCGAGATTTGACAACTTTTCGAAAGTTGTCAAATCTGCTTTCCCAAAGAAAATGGAGAGGGAGGGAATCTTGGTCAAAACAGAAATAAATGGTCTTCCATACGACCGCCGCGAGTTTCGTAGTAACTAAAGATAATATCTAATATTTCTTTAGGTTGGTCTGCTACCGTAATCAGAGTTAAATCCTCCGGGTTAATAGTGTGTTGAGTTAATAGGGTGTCATGGAACCAATTCAATAATCCTTCCCAAAAACTTTTTTGTACCAAAATGACTGGCCGTTGTTGTGCTTTATTAGTTTGCATGAGGGTGAGAATTTCGGTTAATTCATCCAAGGTCCCATAACCGCCGGGTAAAATTACGTAGGCGGCGGCATATTTGACCAGCATCACTTTTCGCGCAAAAAAATAGCGAAAATTTAAAGAGATGTCTTGATAAGAATTAGCGCGTTGTTCGTGAGGTAAAATAATATTTAAGCCGACACTGGAAGAATTTCCCGCATAACCGCCTTTGTTAGCGGCTTCCATAATTCCAGGACCGCCGCCACTGACTATTGAAAAGCCGGCATCAGATAATTCTCTGGCAATTTGTTCAGTGAGAATATAGTAAGGATGGTCATGGGTGAAACGGGCCGAGCCAAAAATACTGACTGATGGCGCAATGTTAGAGAGTCGTTCAAATCCTTCAACAAATTCAGCCATAATTTGGAAAATTTTCCAACTTTCTTGATTTAGACTGACTTCATTGATAGGTCGTTGAGAAGTACGGATAGTTGGAGGATTTTTGGTGTTCATAAGTAGATGATTCAAGTTATTAATTTCGTTGCTTTCGCTCCATGGGCCTTCTCCTTCTGGAAGAAAAGATTTGACAACTTTTTGAAAATTGTCAAATCTGGAACCAATTTAGATTTGACAACTTGTTGAAAGTTGTCAAATCTGATTGAAAGTTGTCAAATCTGATACCAATCTGGAAACTAAAAGCGATACCGTATTTCGCCCCAAATACTTCTACCCGCTAAAGGTAAATCGTTGGGAATAGTAGCATTTGTAGGTTCTCTGGCATCGGCATCAAACAAGTTACGAGCGGAGAAATCTATTTCCCACGGTCGTTGGTCCTGTTGGTAACGTAAAGTGGCATCTACCGTGGTGTAGTTATTAATAGTCGGACGTTTATCACCATTAGGACGATAACGTTTACCTACCCAATTGGCTTGCAGGTCTAAATTCCAAGCAGGTAAAAATTTCCAATCGGTGCGAAAGTAGAGTTGTTGACGTGGTGCATTTGGCACTGGCTGATCTTTTTGGTCCGTCGCCAGTTGAAACGCATAATTGCCGGTCAATTTCCACTGTGGATGGAGTTGCCAGGAGCCGTCTAATGCGAAACCGTAACCTTTATTTTTACCCGTATTTTGAAATTGACTCTTGCCAATAATAGAAGAGGGTTTAAGAAGTATAACATTCTCAATTTGGTAATAAAACATATTGAAGTTAACTTCCAAAGTTTTCTTTGGACGATACTCCCAAGCTAATTCGGTGGTATGAATGGTTTCCGGTTTCAATTTAGCATTGCCAACGGCGGTACCGGTAGAAGTATATAATTCCTCCAGGCTAGGTGCCCGAAAGGCTTTTCCATATAATAATTTGGTAACTAAATTGGGGTTGGTTTGCCAAACTACGCCTAACAAAGGATTGAGGGTTTGACCAAAATCGGAGAATTTATAATAACGTAATCCGGTGGTCAATTCCCATTCTGGCATGAAAGTCCAGGCATCTTGTAATAATAAATGGGTACTGGTCCTGGTCATTTCTGGCAAGAAAGCCGCGGGAGTATCTGATACATCTATAAGCTTGCTAACTGGACGATTGGTAGTGACATCAAAATTGCGCAATTGAGTTATTTCGTACACATCGGCTTGAGAGTAGCCGGTTTCGATGCGTAATAAATGATTCGTAAAGCCGCTATAAAAATTCGACCAGGTGAATCGAAATTGACGTTCAGCCGCGGAAAGTCTCATCAATCTGCCTTCTGGAAAAGCCCCACCGCCGGCACCTGGAGGAAGCAATTGACTTAACGTTTCATGGCCAAATTTACTGTCCAAATAACCCAGTTGGGCATTTACTTCCCAAGATTTAGTCAATTGTGGTTCATGGTAAATAAAGTCGGTAGCAAATAGATGGCTATCATAATATCCTGTGGAATCCAGACTGTCACCGGCGCTGAGGCCAACTCCCAGTTTGTCATGTTTTCTTAAAAAAGTTTGCCAACTCCAGGGACCGCGAGTGAGTGTTAACCGAGCATCATGGCTATCTCGTGGGTAGTGGACAATTCCTGGAGCCAACGAGGCCTGGGTTTTAAACTGTTTATCGAATAGCGTTTGTCGGTCGGCTTCAACCACTTCGTGAGGTCCTTCAGTACCATAATATTCCCACATGGCCGCGATTTCAAAACCACCATATTCTCCTCCGTGCAAGAGCCAGAGATTTTTTGTGTTGAGACTGCCGAGATGGAAACCCATTTCAGTGCCGCTAATATCAGCTTTGGTCTTGGTGACAATGTTAATAGTACCCGCAAACGCATTAGCATGGACTGCGGCACCGGCGCCGCGAATGATTTCAATTCGGGCTATTTGATTAATTGACATGCCTCCCCAAAAAGCTGGTTTGCTAGCGTATTGTATGGATTGGACCGGGGTATTATCAATCAAACAAACGACTTCAGGATTATACGAAGAATATATTCCTCGGATTAAATAAAGGGGCTGATTGGCAAGGGTATTTCGCGTGACATGGAGTTCTGGGACCGTTTCTAGCACTTCTTCTAAATCGGTCGCGCCCATGGCTTTAATGTCTTCGGCGGTAATCACTTTGACGATGGCGGGGGCTTTGGAAACGATTTGTTTGCTACCGGTGGCTTCGCTCACTATTTGAATATCAAAAAAATCTTCTAGTGGCAAGTCGATTAAATCTTTGACTGTTAGGTGTTCTTTTTCATTAATATCAACGGCATAGCCTGTTTTTACTAACATTGTCATTAGTAGGTTAATAGCAATGATTTTAGGCAGACAAGATGGATTCATAGTGTTTTCCGTAAAAAAAACGGGTAGTGATGCAATGTGGGTGGTGTCTTAGGACTGCCAGTCCTTTGAGGATTGGCAGTCCTGATAGTGCTATCACCCACATTGCATCACCACCAAAAAAGCGGTCCGAACAAGTTCAAACCAAATTAAAGGATTGGATAATGATTAACTCACCTTACGCCTGGTTAACTCAACCACCCCCAGCCCCTCCTGGCTAAGGCGGACTGGTTGGAGTAGAGGCTTTAGCCGGTGGGCCGGCCGCGACGACCTTTAATGGGGCGCCAACCCCTACCGGCTAAAGCCTCTACTCCAACTTTCTAAATAGTTTTTTGCTGGCCCTCCCACGCGCTACGTGGGAACGAGCAGAAATGCAGTGGTGTGCATAGAGTAGCTTACCAAGGAGGGGTTGGGGGTGGTGGTGCGTAAGGTCAGTTAGAATGTTGGAGTAGAGGCTACAAGCCGCAATGCCATTAAGTTAAGCCGCGTTGAAGTCCAAACCTTCAGCTTTGGACGAGATTGGCTAAGGTAAGACGGCGTTGCCAAAGCTGAAGCTGTGGACTCCAACGCCGTAACTTTAGCTTAACTTAATGGCATTGCGGCTAAAGCCTCTACTCCAACAGGTTTGCTCTTAACTTCAACGCCGATTTTTGAAACCGGCGAAGTTTATCACTTATTATAATTAATTTAGACTAACAGGTTAACGTGCGAAAATACTATTCCCAAATTTTAATCGTTTTATCTTCACTGCCAGATGCTAATAATTTTCCATCCGGACTAAACACGACCGCTATCACATGTCCCCAATGGTCTGGCAAAGAGCTAAGTTCTTTGCCGGTGTTAACTTCCCATAATTTAACCGTCTTATCTAAACTGCCGGAAGCCAATATTTTCCCATCATGGTTAAATGATACCGACATAACTGCTGATTGGTGACCTCTTAACACTCGTATTCTTTTACCGGTTTCTACTTCCCAAAGTCTGATGCTACGGTCCAAACTACCAGAAGCTAATAATGTGCCATCAGGACTAAAGGCGACTGAATTTAACCAGCCGCGATGCCCGGTCAACGTTCGGATTTTCTCACCTGTTTTGACTTCCCATAAAATAATACTCATGTCCCAACTGGCGCTGGCTAACATTTTTCCATCTGGACTAAAGGTCAGTGAGGGAACATTACGTTTATGACCGGTTAAGACCAAAAGTTGTTTACCGGTGTTCACATTCCAAATTCGAATGGTACGGTCCCAACTGGCTGAGGCTAATAAATTACCATCGGGACTGAAGACCACTGCGGTGACCGAATTGTCATGTCCTTCTAGTCGACGAACTTCGGCACCGGTGTCCACATCCCATAAAATGATGGTTTTATCGTGACTACCTGAAGCTAATAAATTTCCTTTCGGGCTAAAAGCAATAGTGGTTATCCAAAAATTACTTTGTGCCAGCAGACGCTCCAGTTTACCAGACGACATGTTCCACAATCGGATCGATTTGTCTTCGCTACTGGAAGCCAAGAATCGTCCGTCTGGGCTGAAAGCAATGGCTGTAATATCGCGGTCATGTCCTGTGAGGTTGTATAAGACATCACTGGGTAACTTATATTCCTCTGCCACGAGAATTGAGCTTAAACATAAAGTTACCAGCAGAGAGGAGATGATAATGGCAAACAGTTTAGTAGGCTTTTTCATAGTCGTTATCTCATTAAGTCTATCATTGTTATTGGTTTATATTTAGTGGATAGTGGATAGTGGATAGCGGAGATAAAACCATTATCCTAAAAACTAAATTCGAAACTCATATCACAACTAATACCATACCCTAAACCAATACTAATTCTCAACCAATATTGTTGTTTACTCGTCACCCAGCTGAAAGGAAATGGTTCAATATTAATGGTCCAAATCTCTTGAAGTGGCGTTGTCGAGCGCCTAAATGAATTGGTAAACCTCAGTAGTGATAAACCTCACTGATTTTTATGGTTAACCGAAAGCGGCGAGGTTTGGCACCGGTATTACTCGATGTTCAAATTTTTCTCCTCCTGTTGTAACCAGCAGGTGGGGTATTTTTAATATAGTAATTTCAAAGAAAGAGATCAGTGAAATTTTTACCGCCGCTCTTTTAATAAAGTAGCAGTTATATTTCAATGAATTATGAAAAACTTGAACATCGATTATGATTATTGCATGGTCCTACTCTATAGCAAAAATTCGGTAGTCCCTACCAGCCAATGGAGGTATTAACCGCCGAGTGCTAAGTTTCCTAAACCTTTGAGGTTTAGGAAACTTTGAACCTTGGCGACTCATTGAGAGTTAAGACCTCCATTAATTTGGCGGGATTACCAAAAATTCATTATTCATAATAATTCATTGTTCATAAAACTCACGTCACGCCTTTGCCAGCGCAACTTACCTGATCATTTACACTACTCACTACCATCAAGTGTATTTTTAGTTGTTAACTTTTGAAAACCTCCAATTAAAGGCTTGATGATTGTTCAGGAAACGCAAGGGGTGCGGTCATTAGCCACCATACTCTAAAATTCGAAATTGTCATAATCTGCTTGTAATCACTGATTTTTTAGACTAACCAACTCACCTTATCTTATCTTACGCACGGTTAACTCAACCACCCCCAACCCTTCCTTGGTAAGGAGAAGGGGAGTAAGCACCACCTAAATCACAGGGAATATTCCTCGCCTTGGCAAGCACTGTCATTAAGTTAAGGAATCGAAAGCTAACGTAGGGTACATAAGCAATAGCGTCAGGCACCATTTTAGGTTCGGTGTATGACGCTTCGCTTATACACCCTACCATTAACTTAATGGCATTGGCCTTAGGTTCGGTGTATGACGCTTCGCTTATATACCCTACCATTAACTACCATTAACTTAATGGCATTGGCCTGAGCAAGGAGGGGCCAGGGTGCAATGCCATTTAAGTTAAGGAATCACTCCGTTAACCGTCGGAGTCCCCACACACCTGTATCGTCCAAAACGTGTTTTGGACTCCTTAACTTAATGGGGTGGTTGTGCGTAAGGTGAGTAAGCAAGATTTACTGGTTTTGGTGCGTCAATCCTGCACTACTCATTTTCCACTTCCACTAAAATTACTCCTTGTTGACTTGCCATAACTTAATGGTTTTATCTCCACTGCCGGAAGCGAGATATTTACCATCGGCGCTAAAAGCGACGGTATTAACATAGTCCTCATGTTCTCCTCGGGTGTCTATTAAATTAATATTTTTCACCTCTTTCAGATCCCATAACTTAACTTTTTCATCAAAGCCACCAGAGGCTAATAGAGGATGATTTGGATGAAAAGCCAGCGTCGCGACGGCTGCTTTATGAGCCGCCGCCACAGTGTTCAATAATTGACCTGTGTCAAAATCCCAGAATCTGATGGTTTTGTCATATCCTCCAGCCGCGAGGATTTTGCCGTCAGGACTGACGGCGAGACACAGTACCCAACTTTCTGGTTCGGTTAAGGTACGAATGAGTTTGGCGGTGTCGACTTTCCAGATTTTGACCGTTTGATCAAAACTGGCTGAGGCCAAAAGAGTGCCATCGACGTTAAAAGCCACGGCATTCACTGAATTTTCATGACCTGCTCCATAACTGAATAATCCCCATAACCATTCCGAGCGACCGCCTATGGTCCGCCAGAATTTTTGTTGTTCCAAATTCCATAAATTGATATTGTTGTTCCAGTGACCGGTGGCTAAAAAATGACCGTCCGCGCTAAATACTAAACTAGATACTCGGTCATTTTTTTTACCGATCCCGCTGAAGGTGTACATCACTTTGCCGGTGTTCACTTCCCAAAGTTTAACCGTATCATCCGTGCTGGCGGAAGCCAATAGTTTTCCGTCCACTCTGAAAGCCACTGCGTATATTTTATCCTGGTGACCTTTAAGAATGGCTTTAGGTTGCGATTCAGGTTGTGTGAGGTCCCATAACATAACGGTATGGTCTTTACTGCCAGACGCGAGTAAAGAAGGAGTCGTTTTGCTGAAAGCCATACTTAATACTGAGCCTTGATGAGCAGTCAAAGTGCGAACGGCTTCGGTACTTAAAATGGTCCTTTTTTCAGCGTACACTTCCGTGGTCAAATAGTCACTCATTGCTATGAGTATAAGTATAATAACAACATTTTTGAAAAATTTAAACACTGGTCACCTATTTCTTAAGAGCGATAGTGGTTTAAACCTGACCAGTCTCTTTGAGAATTGTCAGATTTGAAGGTGGCGGTTTAAACCTGAGAGGTTTTTGAGACCTGTCAAGTTTGGGCTTCCACCTTAAATAAAGGTGAAGGCCACTCGGACCGAACCAAGGTTTATTCCCGTGGTGCAGTTAAAGCATAAGCGTTGATGTCTAAAATCGGAGTGTGTCCGAAAATTATGTCTGAGAGCAATCGGGCGGAGGCGAGTCCTAGTACAATACCGTTACGAAAATGACCGGTGTTGATATATAAACCTTTAATCTGAGGATGTTCACCAATGTAAGGAATACCATTAATGGAGCCAGGGCGTAACCCCGCCCATTGTTTTTGTACTGTATAGTCGGCTAACCGTGGAATTAAACTAAAGGCTGCATATTTTAAGTCTTCTAGTGCGGATTGAGTAGTCGATTTATCAAAACCGGTTTCTTCTAAAGTACTTCCCACTAAGACATGACCATCACGACGCGGAATGATATAGCGGTCATTGGCTAACACGATTCGCGAAATTAAACCTGGCTGGGTAAAAAACAAAATCATTTGACCCCGCACTGGGATGATGGGTAGAATGGTATTGACGGTTTTTAGAATATCGGCGCTCCAAGCACCCGCAGTGATAACTACTTGCTCGGCAGCGAAAAAACCATGTTGTTCAACTTGAACGCCAATGAGTTTACCGTGCTGAGTTTTTAACCTTTGTACTAAGTGATGTTCTAACACTGAAATGTTGGCCAGTGCCAATGCTTGTATTAACGCTTTCAATAGTCGTGGATTGCGAATTTGTCCCACTTCTGGCAACCATAAGGCTTCGTCATAGTCGTTTAACTCAGGCTCGCAATCATGGACGTGGTGGCCGCTCAGATATTCCAGATGAATCTGTTCCTGCTTGGCCCAGGTTAAAGCTTCGGTTGAATCTTCTAGGTCAAGAATGAGTAGGCCGTTGCGAATATATTCAGGATCAATACCAGTGCGTTGAAATAGTTCTTCCGCAAAGCTGGAATAGTGGGCTTGACTCCAACGGGCCAAGGCGGTCACCGCGGGTGGGTAACGCCAAGGATATAATGGCGAAATGATGCCGCCACCGGCCCACGAGGATTCTTGACCCACCGCGCCTCGTTCCAGAATGGTTACTTTTAAGCCGGCTGAGTGAAGTTGTAGCGCCGTTAATAAGCCGCTGACTCCTCCTCCTATAATTAAACAATCAGACATCTGGTTCCTCAGTTAAGGTCGGGTGTGTCCCAGGCGCCATGGTTGAAACCGCACCGTGCCTGAGTGGTGCGTGAGACGCACCCTACCAATCAGTTTACCAAAACACGGGTAAGTTACGCCATTGTTGCCAAGTAGTTTTTAAATTAGTCAAATGAACCGCTTCCTGGTGGGCATACCAGCCATTTAGAAAATGTCGGGCAGGTGCATTTTCTTCAATCCCAATTTGATTGAGCAATTTCATAGCGGTATTAACGTCGTTGAGTATCCCTAATTCGTTTTGCAAGAGCGACAAACTTTTAGCAAAAGAACGTGAAACCTCCTCCGTAGCGGGAAACAATTCGGCAAAAAAGCGTATGCCATAAGCTAATTTTTTAATAGAAATTCGTAAGCGGTGTCGTCGTTCCGGCTCCAAAGTTGGTAGCTGCTCACCGTCTCGGCATATCGATTGATAATGTTGCTCCAACATTCTTTGCGCAAATTCGCAAGCAGGTTGCTCTAAATACGGTAAATCAGATTCGGCTATATGTAATCGCCAACTGTGTCGGGTTAACCATTTGCCTAACATCAATAATAGGCGACTGTAGCGATTATCTTGTAATACTTCCCGCACGGTAGCATAGGCTTCCTGCTGTTGTTTAGCCGTTATCGCGAATAATTCTTGTAAAATTTTATGATATTCTAGCGGAATTGAACACAGAGTCAAATTAAATATATCCCAGTCCCTAGCTACTCCTAACACATTGCTAATCCATTTCAGCTCTTTGCGAATTTTCGTGTGAGTACGATTAGGAATCACCGATTTATACAGCGTTAAACCTGAGCGCAAGCGACGCATGGCCACGCGCATCTGATGTACTCCTTCAATCCCTTCGCCGTGTAACACCACTTCTTCATTCGATTGCAAATGTTCTAAACAATGCCAAATAATTTTGACAAACGCCTCTTCCGTGGTCATTGCTGGGCTCAGTCCCACGGACGATTTAGCTTTATGATAAGTTGGAAGCACCGGTGTATGTATTCTATAGCCACGGGCAGCTTTACTTTGATTTTCAACCAATAAAGGTACGGCTTTTTGTAACAACAGTGCCAAGTGGTAAAGTCGATCTAGCGCACCGGATTTTAATTCCAATTCAACTTCGAGCAAAGGCAACTTTGCCGTAGCAGTCCTAATTTCTCCTTGGTCCAGGACGACTTCAATCTGACTCCCATCAATGATAACATTCCATAGAGTTCGAGTAAAATCTGTGGTAAATAAAGGCTGTAGGCGTTGCAAATTATGTTGATTGGCACACCACTGGGCTAGTGGCCCGGCGGGTAACCGTTGATAATCTGGGGTATCTCCTGCAATTTCTATTTCCCATTCTTGCCGTTGATGCAATCCCCCCAAACCACTTCCTGCGGTTTTCACAGTTTGCCAGCGTTTCTCTTCAATTCGTCGTACCCGCAATCCAATTCCTTGCTGCAACAAGCTATGCTCAGGGGTATCAAAATAAGTATTGTAAAGATGTTGAGGCTCAGGATTCCCTGCGGCCGTCTTTAACAAGCTGTGCTGCATGAACTTTTTGATATGTTTCGGATCGATACGTAATTTTAATTCAGTTTCCATAATTTTACATTTAATGACCAAAAAAAATGGTTTTTGCCAATTAAAATGGGCAATTCCATTATCCGTTATTCACTATTATCGCCGGTAATTAGAAATAATAAAGCTGGCTAAGGGTGGCAACCAACAACACCAAAAAAAAATATTAGCGACCGTGCTCACTTTACCTTCACTATACATTTCTGCCAATTGGCTAAAATCACCATGACCCTGATAGGCATAAATCATTTGATAAGTATTATCATACATCAATTTATAGGCAAAAGAGAGATCATACACCATAATAAAACTTCCTAACATAGCGTAAAAGACTTGCCAGCCTGAAGTTCTGGTCAGAGCTAAATACCACATTAATCCCGTTAAGGCCAATTCAGTGCCATGCCCCATGACTAAAATAATTGTTTGTGATAATTCATTAAAGGCAATCCATGGATAACTGATAACACTGACTAATAAAATGATTAAAATAAACAAGTGATGACGATAATACCAGCCTAAAGCGGTAAAAATGACATAAATACATATAAAAATCAGAAAATTTCTTGGCTCATGCACCGTCACTCCGGTCCCTTGTCTAAAATCAAAATAAGGTATAGAGGGATAGGCTAATAACCACCCCGCAAAGGTATGTCCTAGTTCGTGAGCTGTCGTTATGACGGGATAAACTAAATTTTGAAGCCACTCATTAAAATAAATCCCTATCCCTAACAAAATTCCTACAATAATATTGATCCAAGCGTTTTTATTAAGAAATGGCGTTTCCAACAGTGATTTTACAATTTTTTAGAGTGATTTAATATTAACATTTTTATAATTTAAATTAATTTTTAAAAATTATATCAGGTCTTAAAGTGTTAATGATATACCTCACTACTGGGTGTGCAACACCTATTTTAGTAGTGTTATAGGGGTCATGTGTTGGAGTAGAGGCTTTAGCCGCACTGCCATTAAGTTAAGCTAAAGTTACGGCGTTGGAGTCCAAATCTTCAGATTTGGCAACGCCGTCTTACCTTAACCAATTTTTTCTCGTTCCCACGCTCCGCGTGGGAATGCCGCGGAGACGCTCCGCGTCGAGCGTGGGGCACGCGGGACGCAGAGCGTCCACTCTGCATTCCCACGCGGAGCGTGGGAACGAGCAGAAAGATCGTCGCGGCCGGCCCACCGGCTAAAGCCTCTACTCCAACAGATTTTTTCTCGTTCCCACGCGCCGCGCGGGAATGAGCAGTGTTGGAGTAGAGGCTTTAGCCGGTAGGCTGCGCCACCTCACCTTAACCAATCTGGTCCAAATCTGAAGATTTGGACTCCAACGCCGTAACTTGCAGATTTGACAACTTTAAAACAGTGGTCAAATCTCGATTTACCCTGGCTGATCACTATCCACGACTTCCCATCCCTGCTCGGTCCAGCGTAATTGTCGCCGACAGCCCATCGCTTTGGCATCTCCCAGTTGATTCGGTAATTCCCTGATTACAATTTGTCCTTGTTGTCTTAATTCAGCTACTCGTGCCGCTAACTTGGGGTCATTACTGGTTGGGGCAAAGATAGCGGTTGAGTTAAAGGTAGGTGCGGGTGCTGGTAGGAGGGAAATTAAAGTTCTCAAATTGGTACTAAACCCGGTGGCAGAACGTTTTTGGCCAAACAGTTTTGCACTGATGTCATAACGTCCTCCTTTGGCAATGGCTTGACCTTGTTTGGGCAGATAAACCGCAAATACGAGACCATTATGATATTTATAACCTCTGGTTTCCGCGAGGTCAAAATGAACTGGTAGGTGAGTAAATTGGGTAGCTAAATACTCTAAGTCGGTTAACGCTTGATGAATGGCTGGAGGGGCCATGGCAAACTGGCGCCGGGCCTCGGTCAGTATAGTCGCCTCACCATATAGATGCACTAAGCTACTGAGCCAATCACGCCATGGGGTCGCCAGTTGCCAGGTCGTTAACAAAGTATCGACCTCGGCACTGGCTTTACGTTTAAGGACCTCTCGTAGTTGTTGGCTTTGGGTCAGAGTTAATTGTGCGGACTGAACTAAATTCTGATAAATCCCTAGATGACCCACATCTAAATGGTAGTCAGTGAGACCAATTTCGCGCAGGGTTTCCAACATTAAAGTGATAATTTCAAGGTCACCG
>BS_KBA_SWE02_21mDRAFT_10000257_pt1 | contig 18970 bp, 17 predicted proteins | sample BalSeasSWE02_21m_FD_9196 | JGI IMG/M metagenome (IMG submission 9196)
ATGTGGTCGTAAAAATTCAACGGCCCGGGATTCAAAAGATTATTGATATCGACCTTGAAATTATCCTGCATATCGCCACATTAATGGAAAAACACCTGGAAGGATGGAATACGCAGCGCCCCACGAAAATAGTCGAGGAATTTGCCCGAACGCTGGAAAAGGAACTGGATTATGGTATGGAAGCAGCACATACAGAGCATTTTGCCATGCAGTTCAGTCAAGACGACACCATCTATGTTCCAAAAATTTACCATGAAGCAACAACCAGACGCGTTCTGACCATGGAACGTATTGAAGGCATTAAAATCTCAGATGTTCATCGTTTGGAGGAAGAAGGTCTCGACAGGCGGATCATCGCCCGTTCGGGTTTTGACCTGATCATGAAACAGGTCTTTACATATGGCTTTTTTCATGCCGACCCGCATCCCGGAAATGTCTTTGTCCTGCCGCAAAACGTCATCTGTTATCTCGACTTCGGAATGATGGGTCGCATCGATACGCGTACCAGGGATCATTTTGCCGAATTACTTATGAGCATTGTTCAGCGTAATGAAACAAAAGTGACCAACGCCCTGATAACGATTACAAGCCATGAAGAAGAACCGGACCGCCACCTGCTGGAAAGGGCGGTTGGGGAGTTCATCGACCGGCATTTTTATCGTTCCCTTAAAGAAGTGGAGTTGGGAATCCTGCTCCACCAGCTTTTTGAAGTGGTAGCGAAATTCCGCCTTCGCATCCCACCTGATCTGTTTCTGATGATCAAGGCTCTCAGTACCGTGGAAGGGATCGGCCGCAAACTGGATCCTGACCTGGATATTTTTACGCAGGCCGAACCGTTCATGCGCCAGGTCCAGATCGATCGCCTGAATCCGGAGAAGATAGCGGCGGATATCTTCAATGCAGGAACAGACCTGGTTCATCTGCTCAAGGAAATCCCAAAGGACTTCGAAAACATCCTGAAACAGTTCAAAGAGGGCAAAGTAAAAATCGGATTCGAACATCGCGGCCTGAAACCAATACTTTATACCCTGGACCGCATCAGTAATCGAATTGCATTCGCCATTGTACTGGCATCCCTGGTGATCGGATCTTCGCTTATTGTTCTTTCGGGAATTCCTCCAACCTGGCATGAGATTCCCGTAATCGGCCTCATAGGCTTTATCATTTCGGGATTCATGGGTTTCTGGCTCCTTCTCTCTACTTTGAAAAACGGGAAGATGTAGAAAAGCGGTTTACAGTTGACAGTTGCCGGTTGACAGTTCATGGTCACCGTTTAAGAACCGGGCGGACAGAATACATGGATAAGAAAAAAAGTAAAAAACCAGACCCTTTGCAACTAAAGAAGTTGGCGGAAAAACTGGTTCGGGAACAAAGCGCCATGACACTTGCCACCGCCAGGGGAGGAGCTTCCTGGGCTGCCCCCGTCTACTTCGTTTTTCACGGCGCCTGTTTCTATTTTTTCTCCTCCCCTGAATCGAGGCATATTCAGGAGTCCATGGAAAGTGGGTGCGCATCCGCGGCCATACATCCGGAAGTGAGCACGTGGCGGGAAATTCGAGGCATACAGATGGACGGGCGTATTGAAGCGGTATTGAAGAACCTTGAGGCCGTTGCCGTAATCGCAAAATATCTTAAAAAATTCAGTTTCACAAAACAGTTTTTCAACCAGGACCAACCCTTTACCATGGAAACATTCTCTGAACGCTTTAAAGTGGGCCTGTACAAGTTTACACCTGGAACGATCTATTATCTGGACAACAGCATTGATTTCGGTTTCCGAGAAGTCGTTATTCTGCATTGAAAATGTTCCACAGGGTAAGTTGCGTCTTGACAACTGAAAATCGTTTCGATATTCCCAATAGGATTTTGGATTTTGGACGGCATCCTTCATTTTCCAGTTTACACTTTTGTCCGCATGCATCTCGTTTCCAAGCATGAAACTCCCCTGTGAGAGCGGCGTCTCGCCGCGACAGTCGAGGCTGAAAGCCTCTCTCACAGGAGGAAATGCCAGACTGGAGGATGTATTTTCATGGTAAGAGGAGCGAATGATTACTGAAAAAGATCGAAAAATCATCAGCCTGATTCAAGGGGATATACCGCTGGATGCCAGGCCGTTTGCCATCATGGCTGAACAGGCCGGGATGGAGGAAGAAGACTTCATCAACGGAATAAAAGATCTTCGAAAAAGGGGCATTCTGCGGCGCTTCGGGGCAACGCTTCGGCACCAGGAAGCCGGCTTCCGTTCCAATGCCATGGTAGCCTGGATCGTACCAGAGGAAAAGGTGCAACAAACGGGAACGATCCTTTCGAAGTTCCGGGAAGTGACCCACTGCTACAACAGAGTTCCCCGGCAGGGTTGGCCATTCAATCTGTACACAATGATCCATGGTGGCAGTAGAAAGGAATGCCGTCGGATCGCCGAAAAAATGTCACGCGATTCAGGCATTTCTGATTACAGCCTGCTCTTCAGCGAAAAAGAATTCAAAAAGACAAGCATGGAGTATTTCTAATGAAAGAAAAATCGGAATCTCTCTTTAAAAGGGCACTGGAAGTTATCCCCGGGGGAGTCAACAGCCCCGTACGTGCGGGAAAATCAGTGGGGATGAACCCTCTCTTCATTGAAAAAGCGAAGGGCGCTCTGGTATGGGACGCTGATCAAAACGAATATATTGATTACGTTTGCTCATGGGGCCCCATGATTTTGGGACATGCTCACCCCGATCTGGTCAAGGCTGTTCAGTACAGTGCAGAAAGGGGGACGAGCTACGGCGCGCCAACCGAAATGGAAGTGGATATGGCCGAAATCATTGTGGACATGGTCCCTTCCATTGAGATGGTGNGGATGGTCAACTCCGGNACGGAAGCCACCATGAGNGCCATACGGCTTGCCAGGGGGTATACCGGGAGGACAAAAATTGTCAAATTTGACGGATGTTATCACGGGCATGCGGACAGCCTCCTTGTCTCGGCAGGGTCAGGAATCGCCACCCTTGGAATTCCAGGCAGTCCGGGGGTGCCGGAAGACCTGGCAAGACATACCATTTCTCTTCCGTTTAATGATCTGGGGGCCGTGGAAAAGGCCTTCGAGAAATTTGACCGGCAGATCGCAACCCTCATTGTAGAACCTGTCCCAGGCAATATGGGGGTTGTTCTGCCTGAAGACGGTTTTCTCAAAGGACTCAGAGAGATCACCGAAGACTCCGGAACGATTCTGATCTTTGATGAAGTCATCACCGGATTCAGGGTATCCCCTGGGGGCGCTCAATCTCTGTACGGCATTCTGCCTGATCTGACATGTCTTGGCAAAATCATCGGTGGTGGATTACCGGTAGGCGCTTATGGAGGGAAAAAGGAAATCATGTCCCGCATGGCGCCCGAAGGAGAAATTTATCAGGCAGGAACCCTCTCGGGCAATCCTCTGGCCATGGCTGCAGGAATCGCAACTCTCAATATTTTGAAAAACGGGAACATTTATGAAACGCTGGAGAAAAAGAGCGCTCTTCTTTTCTCAGGCCTTGAAAAAGCCGCCTCCAAGGCCGACGTCCCGGTCAAAATAAATCGTGTGGGTTCCATGGGAACACTCTTTTTCACTACGTCCGGTGTTACCGACTTTCAGTCCGCCAAGGCGTGTGATGAAAAACGGTTTATCCAATATTTCAGAAGGATGCTTGAACAGGGGATATACCTTGCTCCTTCTCCATTTGAGACAAGTTTCATTTCCCACGCCCATACGGAGGAGATGATCGAAAAGACGATCCGTTGTGCAACCAATGCTTTTAAGGAAATGAGGTAGAATGGTTGAGCGGTTCACGCGACCTCTTCAGCCAGCAATCGCAGAACTTGTAAACGTCTGCAAAAATTTATTGACTTCCCACAAATTTCTGTGATAGGACGCTTACGAGTTTTCCTGAAACCGGGGTTGGAGGTCTTTTAATTAAATCAAATGGATAAAGACCTAAAGAAATCCATCAAGGATTTAGGATACTTAAGTACTGTCGGCATGACCATGGCCTTCTCCATCGCAATAGGGGCTGTGGGAGGTTACTATTTCGACAAATATTTCGGAACCAGACCATGGGGTTTTTATATTTTTCTTGGATTCGGCATTGCCGCTGCCTTCAGGAATTTGTACATCCTCTATAGAAAGGCAAAGATCTCTGATGAACCCTGAAAAGCTGCTTCAGAAAATTAGATTTCATAACTGGGTCATTCTCATGATCACCGGCTCCCTGAGTTTTCTTTTCATGAGTACAACTTTTACGATGGGCCTGATTCTTGGAGGACTCATTATCATCGGAAATTTCGGCCTCCTCCAAAACACCATTCGCGCAGCCTTTCCCACCGAAGGGGCTGTGAAAATAAAAATAGGGACAATCGTCATGAAATTTTATTTTAGGCTTGCCATTTTGGGCCTGATTATCTATATCCTTATCACCAACGGCTGGGTCAATCCTATAGGGCTGACCGCAGGCCTTTCAATCGTGGTCATTACTATATTTTACGTGGGGATACAGGCTGTTTTTAGAACATCATCGCGGGAGGCTGTATAATTTATGGAACATCCTATTTTTTTCATTGATGCAATCTTATCTGCCATGGGTCTTGGGCATTATGCAAAAGCATACTCCCATGTGAATTACACCTGGTTGACCATGCTCATTCTTATCATCAGCGCCCTTATCCTTGTCAAACACGTCAAAGTTGTTCCCTCAAAGGGGCAGAACTTTTTTGAGGTTATCATAAGCAGCCTTGAAAATTTCATGGTGGAAATAACCGGACCGGAAGGAAGGTTCTTTTTCCCTTATGTTGCAACCGTATTCCTGTTCGTTCTCGTTGCAAATATGATTGGTCTGATCCCCGGGATGTTTTCGCCTACTGCGAATCTGAATACAACGGCGGCACTTGCATTGTGCACATTCATCTGCACGCATGCTATAGGAATAAAGTTCCACGGAGCAAAATATATCAAACACTTTCTGGGCCCTGTATGGTGGCTGGCGCCTCTCATGTTACCCATTGAGTTAATCGGTCACTTCGCCCGGATCTTGTCCCTGAGCGTTCGACTGTTCGGAAATATTTTTGGAAAAGAGATGGTTTTGGCCATCCTGTTCGGACTAGCGGGCCTCTACCTTGCCCCGTTACCGGTCATGTTCCTTGGCATTTTAGTCTGTTTTATCCAGGCTCTCGTTTTTATGCTTCTTTCCACCATGTATTTTCTCGGCGCCATGGAACATGCACATTAGCATAGAGAGGTCCGTTTCCATTCGCACGGACCTTGATTTTTGAAGAAGGCCAACCAATAAATTTAATGAAAGGAGGATCACATGTCTAAGAAAACTTTTATAGGGGTACTTTCATCCGTACTGTTGTTAGGTATGGCATCCATGGCATTTGCTGCAGGCGATGACAACGCAGTAAAGGCCGCTGGTCTGTGGGTATTTTTTGGAATCGCCATTGCTTGTGGTATCGGTATCGGCATGGCTGTACTTGGTACCGGCCTCGGTATGGGTTATGCCCTTAACGGTGCTCTACAGGGAACAGCCAGAAACCCGGAAGCAGCAGGTAAAATCATGACCACCATGATTATCGGTCTGGCTCTGATCGAGTCACTCTGTATCTACGCACTGGTCATCTGCTTTATTCTTGTTTTCAAGATCCCGGATCTTGGCAGCATGCACGAGCTTATCGTCAAATCTCTGGGCGCATAATAATCCTTTAAAATTGAGCGAGGGCCTGAAAACAGGTCCTCGCTTTTTTTCTTAGTATATGTGCCTTATTTCACAATGTTGTTTTTACCGTATATAGTACTTTGCTTAATGGATGAAAAAGCCAAAATACCTAATCCCACGATCGAACGTCTCGCCCTGTACTCGAGACCTCTCGAAGCCCTTGTCGACACCGGTCTTCCTGTCATTTCCAGTGAGAGACTTGCGGTATTATGCGGTGTGAACCCTGCGCAGGTCAGAAAAGATCTGGCTTACTTTGGAGAATTTGGTGTTCGGGGAGTTGGTTATGAGGTAAGGGATCTTCTGTATGAGATAAAGAAGATTCTTGCTACAAACCGGGACTGGACCCTGTGCATTGTGGGCATGGGCAACCTGGGGAAGAGCCTGGCCCAGAATGACAATCTCAGGAAAAGAGGTTATCTGCTTGCAGCTGCCTTTGATTCGGATCCTGAGAAGGTTGGTGTCGAGCTGCCGAGCGGTTTGATCATTGAGGCGGCAGAAAAAATACGGGAAGTGATTGTTCGGCGCGGTATCGAAATAGGGATGATCACCACGCCTCCTCAAATGGCGCAAAGGGTTTCAAACATCCTTTTTGACGCAGGCGTTAAAGCGATACTTAATTTTGCCCCGATACATATCAGGACACCGGAATGCTGCATTGTGGAAAATGTGGATTTCTCCGTAAGACTTGAGCATCTCGCCTACCATATCGAACGTCTCCCGAAAAGAAAAAAATAGGGTCTGACCCGGACAAACTGGAACCGAAAAAGTCTCTCGCAAAGGCGCAAAGACGCTACGTTTTCGTGTTGTTGACGACTCTGGAATTGTCGTCTCGAGTCAGCTCTGAACGGTCATAAGAGTCGAATTTTTTAAGATTTTTTTCAGGAACTGTCCGGTGTACGAGCCTTCGGTCTCCGCAACTTCTTGAGGAGTTCCTGTAGCCACCACATATCCGCCTTCATCTCCCCCCTCCGGCCCAAGATCAATAATATAGTCGGATGTTTTTATCACATCCAGGTTATGTTCTATGACCACAACGGTGTTCTTGAGGTCCACAAGGTGGTTCAAAACATCAAGCAGTTTCTGGATGTCTTCAAAATGAAGTCCCGTTGTGGGCTCATCCAGAAGGTACAGAGTCCTTCCCGTGTTTCTCTTGCTCAACTCTTTTGAAAGCTTGATTCTCTGGGCCTCGCCGCCTGAAAGGGTCGTGGCCTGCTGTCCCAGCTTTACATAGCCAAGCCCCACATCGATCAAGTTACTCAGTTTATTCCTTATGGCAGGGATATTTTCAAAGAATTGAGCGGCCTGATTGATGGTCATATTGAGGACATGGGATATGTTGTTTCCCTTGTATTTGATTTCCAGGGTATCCCGGTTATACCGAAGTCCCCTGCACGACTCACAGGTTACGTAAACGTCCGGCAGGAAGTGCATTTCAATTTTCTTTATCCCATCGCCCTGACATGCCTCGCACCTCCCCCCCTTAACATTGAAGCTGAAACGTCCGGGCTTATACCCCCTGGCTCTTGACTCCGGCAACATGGAAAACAGTTCTCGAATGTGCGTGAAAGCTCCCGTATACGTGGCCGGGTTCGACCGTGGCGTTCTCCCGATAGGACTCTGATCGATATTAATCACTTTGTCCAGATGTTCGATTCCTTGAATGGAATCGACGCGGCCGATTCTCTGGCTGGAACGGTATAACCTGTGAGACAGTGCAGGGTATAAGATGCCGTTGATCAGGCTGCTCTTTCCGGACCCCGAGACTCCTGTAATACAGGTAAAAACGCCAAGGGGGATTTTTACGGTGATATCCTTTAAATTGTTTTCCCTGGCGCCGTGTACAACAATGGCCGTCCCGTTTCCTTTTCGCCCGGGCCTGGAAGCACAAATATCTTTCTTTCCGGACAGGTATTGGCCCGTCAGGGAAGCCCCGTGGGTCAGAAGCTTTTCGGGCGGCCCTTCAAAAACCACCTCCCCACCTTTTATGCCTGCGCCCGGCCCCATATCAATCACGTGGTCCGCTTCAAGAATCGTCTCCGCATCATGCTCCACAACGAGCACGGTATTTCCAAGGTCTCTGAGCTTTTTCAAATTTCCAAGAAGCCTGAGATTATCTCTCTGATGAAGCCCGATACTCGGTTCATCCAGCACATACAGTACACCGGCCAGCCCTGAACTGATTTGCGTAGCCAACCTGATCCGCTGGTCCTCCCCCCCCGAAAGGGTTCCGGATGAACGATTCAGGCTGAGGTAGTTCAACCCGACACTCCTTAAAAAGCTCAACCTTTCACGAATTTCCTTTAATACCCGTTCCCCAATGGCTTTTTTCCGGGAATCCAGCTCCAGAGTCCGAAAAAATTCGTAGGCATTTTCAATGGACAACGCGGTAATTTCATGAATCGACAGGACCCCTATTTTTACCGCCAGACTGACCGGTTTCAGTCGAGCCCCGCCGCAGACTGGACACGGTCTCATACTGACAAATTTTTCAATTCTGCCCCGGACATGATTGGAATCCGTCTCGTGATAGCGTCTTTCAAGATTCGGAATCACTCCTTCAAAAGGGCGGGTGTAGGAATGGCTGCGCTCACCGTTTGCAAGAGTAAAATGGATAGACTCCTCCCCGGAACCAAAAAGAAAAATCTCTTTGACTTTCTCGGGAAAATCTTTGAAACCTGTATTCATATGCACACCATAATGTCGGCATACTGACTCTAACAACTGGTTGAAATAGCTTGAATACCTGGTGTCCCAAGGAGCAATGGCGCCCATTCTGAGGGAGAGCTCGGGATCCGGCACTACGAGCGAAGGATCAAAATACCGTTTTGTTCCAAGACCACTGCATTCCTCACAAGCCCCCTGTGGATTGTTGAATGAAAACATCTGGGGCGTCATTTCGGGAACGCTCAGGCTGCACTTGGGGCAGGCAGCTTTCTGATTGAAAAAAGACTCCCCAGTCTCCGCTGCATCCACCACAACCTTGCCTTCCGATAGCCCTAACGCCAGTTCCATGGAGTCTGTTAAACGTCTGACAATGGAATCCTTGACAATCAGTCTGTCTACAACGACTCGAATAGTATGCTTTCGGTTCTTTTCAAGGGCGATATCTTCTTCAAGGAGCCGGATCTCCCCGTCCACCTGGACCCTTGTAAAACCGTCTCTTCGCAATTTCTTGAAAAGTTGAACGTATTCCCCCTTACGTCCTTCAATGAGCGGAGCCAGGATCTGGATTTTGGTCCCACTTTTCAATTCCAGCACTCGATCCACAATTTCCTGGGTAGTCTGGGAACTGATTTCAAGGCCGCATTCGGGGCAGTAAGGCTGCCCTGCCCTCGCAAAAAGCACACGCAAATAATCGTATATTTCCGTTACTGTTCCCACAGTGGAACGTGGGTTGCGACTGGAAGAGCGCTGTTCAATGCATATGGCGGGAGACAATCCTTCAATGGAATCCACATCGGGCTTGTCCATCTGTTCCAGGAACTGCCGGGCGTAGGCGGAAAGCGATTCCACATATCTACGCTGTCCTTCGGCGTATATGGTATCAAAAGCCAGTGAGGATTTACCTGATCCTGACAGACCGGTAATAACGACCAGTTTATTGCGGGGAATATCCAGCGAAATATTCTTCAGATTGTGCTGCCTCGCCCCTCTTATTTTCAGCGTTTCAACCGCCATCTTCTATCCCTGAATACCCCCGGACAGTCTCCTGTTTCCGGCCATTACGGCCGCCATCCGGATTGCCGCAACCAGACTTGACGGATCAGCCTTCCCGGTTCCGGCAATATCATACGCCGTTCCGTGATCCACGGAAGTCCTGATAATCGGAAGCCCCAGGGTCACATTTACGGCATCTGAAAAATGGAGCAATTTAAGGGGTATCAATCCCTGATCATGGTACATGCACACCACCGCATCATATGCTCCGGATGCCGCCCGGTAAAAAAGAGTATCCGCTGGAAACGGTCCTTCCACATGGAACCCCTCTCTTCCCGCCCACTCGACAGCAGGAATGATGATATCTCTTTCCTCTGAACCGAACAGACAGGACTCGCCCCCATGGGGATTGAGCGCCGCCACCGCAAGTCGAGGATTTTCCATTCCGAAATCTTTCTCAAAAGCCGTTGAAGTAATACGTATTGTCTTCTGTATCATTTCCGAAGTCAGAATAAGAGGGACCTCCCTGAGTCCGCAATGGATGGTCACCAGTACCACACGCAACCGTTCTCCTGCCAACATCATCACGTATTCGGCTGTATCTGTGCAGTGGGAAATTAATTGGGTGTGCCCCTCAAACCTGTAACCGGCCTTTTGCATCAGGATTTTGCTGATAGGGCAGGTCACCATGGCATCTATCTCGCCCTGGCGCGCCATTTCAACAGCCCTGAGAATATACTGGACCATAGCCTTCCCCCCCTCAAGGGAAGGCCTGGCCGGATCGAAAGTGCCTTCTTCCAAATCTGAAATGGGGATGAGATCAATGCTGCCGGCCCTTGCCTCGGCCTCATCAGGAGTTGAGATCACACGAATTTCCAGCTTTCTACAATCTTCGAACGGCGATTTCAAAATGGCCGAAGAAAGGACATTCCGGTCCCCCAGAACCATGGGCCGACAGAAATCCTTCACGTTCTGCATGCTCATTGCCCTGATGATAATCTCCGGTCCAATCCCGGAAGGATCGCCCATGGTTATGCCAATCAATGGCAGACGATGCATCATCTGTACTCCTTGTATCAAAAAAAATACTGACCATGGTTAAAATAATCATTCCTAATACATTTCAGAGATATGGCTTCAATATTCAAGGTTTAAAAGCAGCGAACTTATCCATGCATTCTGTTGTCGTATGTTACCTGTAGTGCCTCCACAATGCAAGTCAAGGTATGGTTTACCGGCGTAGGAACATGGAATTTTTTCCCTTCACGCACAATGGCGCCGTTAATGTAGGCCACTTCTGTGACCCTACTATTCAATATATCCTGAAGCATGGAAGCAACATTATCAGACGTCCCCCGGCAGACCTCCAGTACGCGACCAAGAGGGTCTGCGTAAGGTAGAGCAATTCCTTTTTTGCCGGCGACCTGAACTGCCTCTCTCACGGCTTCTTCCATGACGGCTCTCGTACCCGGCAGGCTCGGCAGAACACCGTTTTTGAGCCCTGTAATGGCCGCCAGTGCATTGATTCCGACATTTACAATCAGCTTTCCCCAGACGAGATTCTCCACAGCATCCGCCTCGAGCGCCTCAAAACCGGCTTGTTTGAAAGCGGTCACGATCATCCGGGCTGATTTCCCCGCGGGGCCGATGGTCGTCTGCCCTTTTCCGGCGTGCCTTGCATGGCCAGAGCCCAGAAGGATGGCCCCTTCGGAAGTCACTCCTCCCAGGGCTCTCTCCCGGCCAAAGACCTCTTCGATAATATCCAGATTGCCCAGCCCGTTCTGAAGGGTCAAAACGGGCGTCTGAGGATCAAGCCACGAGGAAAGCTCAAGCATGCTTTCGCGTGTCTTATGAGACTTAACGCATATGATTACTGCATCCGCCTGAAGCCCGTTCCCCCCCGTTACTGCAGGGACGTCCACCCGATAGTCACCGGATATGCCCTCGATACGTAGCCCGTTTGCACTGATTGCGGCGGCCCTTTCCGGTTTGTAATCCATTACCGTAACGCCATGGCCGGCTTTCTTGAGACTTGCAGCAAAAAGGCACCCCATGGCCCCAGGTCCCACAACTACAAATTTCATGAACTTTTCCCTTTCAGACTTACAGATTTTGGGACGCAGATTTAAGCAGAAAGGCGCAGATATTATCAACAATCTCAAATCAGAGTGAATCAGCGTTTATCAGCGTCCATTTTTGTCTTATATCTTTTCAGCTTCTTCCGGACTCATGACAAAGGTATGTTCCGGGCCCGGAAAGTCGTTGTTCTCCACCTCAATCCTGTACTGAACAAGGGCCTCCCGAATTTGGGGCGCCAGATTGACATATTGCTTCACCATCTTCGGCGTAAAACGTTCAAATAGCCCGACCAGGTCATGATAAACCAAAACCTGCCCGTCGCAAAACTTGCCTGCACCGATTCCGATTGTGATCATATTGACTTCTTCTGTTATTCTTTTGGCGACAAGATCCGGGATACATTCAAGGACAATCATAAAAGCCCCGGCCTTCTCCAGATCCCTGGCTGCCTTAACAAGCTCCCTCGCACCTTCCGCATCTTTTCCCTGCACCTTAAAGCCGCTCAGCTTGGTAGCGCTCTGTGGAGTCAGACCGATATGGGCGCAAACAGGAATGCCGGCCCTCACGATGGCTTCCACTACCGGAACCATTTCCGTTCCTCCCTCCAATTTCACTGCTTCACAGCCTGCTTCCTTGATGAATCTGCCTGCATTTTCCACGGCCTTTTCCACGCTTACATGATAAGACAGAAACGGCATATCTCCTAAGACGAAGCTTTTTTCCGTACCCCTGCAAACCGCCTTGCAATGGTGTATCATCTCATCCATGGTAACCGGAACCGTTGAGTCATACCCCAAAACAACCATTCCCAGGGAATCCCCCACCAGAATCGTATCCATCTCCGCCTGATCCACCAGCCTGGCTGTTGGATAATCGTAGGCAGTCATCATCGTTACTTTCTTTCCACTTTCCTTTTTTTCAAACAAGTAGCTGATTGTATTTTTTTTGATGCCCATCATTCACTCTCCTCTTTTAAATATTTATCAGTCCATTGGCGCCGCGAAGATCCCCTGTCCATCGATGGCGAAAAAAAAAGGCCTTTCCTGTGAATTGAAAGACCTTTTCAAAAACAACCGAGAACCTGCTGGAAAAATTCAGCCCTCCAACAAATCCAAAAAAGACCTTTCAGAGCACCCGTCCCGTTCATAATCGATCCAGGCGGCGCACCCTCAAAAGGTTGATAATGCTGATACAAAAAAGAACTGCCACAGAATAGATGTCGTCAAAAAATTATCGATCACCTTTCATTTTCTGGCTCTATGCTTTGGAAGGTATAAAATAGACCACCCTTTGTCAACAAAAAGAACATGTAGAGGGAATTGCCCCATTACATTTTATTGTTGAACAGAGTTTATTGCTGTGTATAATGGACTCGGTCTGAAAGGTTCCACGTTTCCAGTTACAATGGGATACACTGCCCGGAAGCGCCAGCAAAAGAAAAATGGGGGCCACTCATTTCTGAATTGGAAACCCACAGTGCCCACAGTTACATTAATGGATGAACACTAACTATGCTGATTGGAGGTCATCATGGCACAAATAGACGCCTTTTTCAAACTGATGCATGACCAGGGTGCATCAGACCTTCATCTTATGTCAGGCCAACAGCCTGCCCTGCGAATACACGGTGATTTGGAAAGAGTCAAATACAAGGTGCTCGAAAATGACAGCCTCAAGGCGATGCTGTATGAAATAGCGCCGGAAGAGAAGGTGAAGGTTTTTGAAGAAACGGGCGATGTAGACTTTGCTTATGAGATCCCATCCCTTGCACGCTATCGAGCCAATTTCTTCCAGCAAAAAAACGGCGTCGGCGCGGTTTTCAGAGAAATTCCTTCAGAGATCCTCACCTGCGAGCAGTTGGGATTGCCCAACGTCATCAGAAGGCTTGCTTCTCTTCCGAGGGGGCTGGTGCTGGTTACAGGACCCACCGGCAGCGGAAAATCGACCACCCTTGCAGCAATCATTGATGAGGCCAACAAGACAAGAAAAGATCATATTCTTACAGTCGAAGACCCCATTGAGTTTGTTCATCAAAGCGACAAGGCAATCGTCAATCACCGTGAAGTGGGGTTACACACACGAACTTTTTCAGCCGCACTGAGAGGGGCATTAAGGGAGGACCCCGACATTATTCTTGTTGGCGAAATGCGAGACCTGGAAACCATTGCCCTGGCTATTGAAGCCTCAGCTACCGGTCACCTGGTATTCGGAACCCTTCATACCAGCAGCGCGGCCAAGACCGTCGACCGAATTATTGAGGTGTTTCCATCCAGTGAACAGGCTCAGATACGCAATACCCTTTCAGACGGTCTGAGAGCCGTCGTTGCGCAAAATCTCTTTAAGAGGATAGATAAAAAGGGGCGTGTTGCGGCCCTTGAAATAATGATTGCCAATCCAGCAGTCAGGAATCTTATCAGAGAGGGAAAAACCTTTCAGATTCCATCTATGATTCAGACCGGAATGAAATACGGAATGCAGACTTTGGATGATGCAATCATGCAACATTTAAGCAAGAAAATCATCAGTCCGGATGATGCGTACGCCAAAGCAAACGATAAGACAAAATTTTTACAGTTTCTCAAGAATCCGCCGGCGGACTTCACGGACGTGTAGAAAGATGTAAAGCCGCTTTTTGATAAAGAGGTTCGGAAAATGAAACGACATCAGTTAGACAAGATACTGACCACTATGCTGAGCTCATACAATGAAGTTTCAGACCTTAATTTCACGGTTGACAAACCACTGCAGGTGGAATCGGCCGGACAATTGATGCCTGTGGAGACAGATCCGCCAATCGGCAAGCTGACGCCTTTTCAAACAGAAATGATCGCCCTTACCCTGATTGATGGAGACCGGCGTCTGACAAAAATTCTGTTGTCCGAAGGTTCATGCGACTCGTCCTATCAGCTTGCGGGAAAAGCCCGGTTCCGAGTCAACATATTTTCTCAAAAAGGTTTTTACTCCATCGTCATGCGCCAGCTTCAGAGCCGGGTTCCCACCATCTCAGACCTGAAGCTTCCAACGGCTTTCAGCAAAATGACGGGGGAAAAAAACGGGTTCATCCTCGTCACAGGATCAACGGGAAGTGGGAAGACCACTTCGCTGGCTGCTTTCTTAAATGAAATCAATGAGAAAAAGTCGGTTCACGTGGTTACTCTGGAAGATCCTGTAGAATTTGTTCACACCCAGAAAACAGCCACCTTCAACCAGAGGGAACTGGGAGAAGATTTTGACTCCTTTGCATCCGGCCTGAGAGCCGCACTGCGACAGGCGCCAAAAGTCATCCTTGTGGGAGAGATGAGAGACAGGGAAACCGTGGAAATCGGGCTTTCGGCTGCGGAAACCGGGCATCTTCTGGTAAGCACCCTGCATACTGTTGATGCCGGACAAACCATCAACCGAATAGTAGGTATGTTTGAGCAGGAAGAGGAGCAACAGATACGAATACGACTTTCTGAAACAGTTCGCTGGATCGTCTGCCAGAGGCTTCTGCCAAAAATAGGAGGCGGTCGCGTGGCGGCTTTTGAGATCATGGGATCAAATCTGCGGATTAAAGATACCATTCTAAATGGCGAATCGGAAGGCAAGACTTTCTACGAAATTATTGAAGCCGGCCATGCCTTCGGAATGATGACCTTTGATCAGTGCATTGCCCAACTATACAGGGAAGGGCGTGTGGATGAAGAAACAGCGATGGCCTATTCATCAAGACGCGCCTTGATGGGCAGGGCCATTGATTCAATCAAATCGGAAAGGGGCGAAAAAACCACTGAAATCCAAGGCCTGGCGATTGACACGGAATACGGAAGATGAATGGGAGCCGGAAGTCAGGAGTCAGAAGTCGGAAGTCAGAAGTCAGAAGTCAGAAGTCGAAAAATAGTGCGGCTTCTCTCTTTTACAGCAACCAAAATAGATCAAGCCTTTTGAGGAAATGACCGATGGAAGTTCTCTGCAAAAACTGCTCGGCCAAACTGAATATCCCGGAAGATAAGATTCCAAAGGGCCAGAAAGTCCGCGTCAGCTGTCCCAGATGCCATGAAAAGGTTATCATTGACGGGACTCCGCCGGAACCTGAAACGGCGCCCCTCCTGGAAAAATCCCGGGAGGTCCAAGTGCCTCTTTTGAATCCCGACCATGACGATAGTGAAGAAAATGTTATTCTCGATTCGTCAAAAGGTGGGAAGAACCTGGCGCTTGTTATGAGCAATAATGAATATGAGACGAATGTGTTGAAGACATCCGTCGAGGAGCTGGACTACAGATTCGTCCCCGCCGAAACTCCGAGAAAAGCAATAAGCATGATGCGATTCAACACCTTTGACCTTGTCATCATGCCGGATACATTCAACGATATCCCGCTCGAAAGAAACCCGGTCCTTGATTTCTTGAATCATCTGCCCATGTCTGTGCGCAGGCATATGATTTTCGTTCTGTTTGGCGAAAGTCTCAAAAGCAATGATCGAATGATGGGTTTTACCATGAGCGCAAACGTTGTAGTAAACAGCCAGGATTTAGGTAAAATTACAGACATCCTGATGCCGGCAATCTCAGACCATCAAATGCTTTACAGAATTTTTTCAAATACGCTTGAAGAACTTGGCAAAATATAACGTCGAAAGGAAACGTGGAATATTTCAGATTCCCGAGGACCAAAATGAATATAGCGGATAAATACCGTCTCCGAGTGCAGAACTGCGTTGGGACCATAATCGATGTACACGGCATGATACAAGATCAATATGAAGTAGAAGAATCCCTGAACCAATTCCAGGATCTGGAAGAAGCGATCAGAGAGCTGGACATGAACCTGATTTCGGAATTGGATGTGCTTATGCTGGAGCAGGCCACAAATGCCCTGTTAGCCGAGTTCAAGATACTTTTTGAAGCTGGAAAGCTTGGAACGGGGTGGCGAGGGTATCCCCTCAACTAAGAGCACTATCTGCAACCCGTCCCATCAATCCTGCAGCTCAAAATTTCGCCCCCTTTCATTGACTTAAGGGCTATTTCCCAATTTGTCCGCAGACTTTCGATAGCATCAACCTTCCCCAATGCCCATACCGAACCTCCTGCACCCGCACCGGCGAATCTGGCCCCACAGCCGATTTTTTCAGCCTCCGTTACCAGGCGATCTGTTAAAGGGGTCAGTGCTTCGGGGGTAATTTCCTTTCTCAGAGCCACTTCCTCTCTAAGGAGCGATGCCGCGCTACTCCAATCTCTTTCCTTTAAGGCATCGGCAAACCGATGCACTAAATCGTTGGCTTTGATCCAGCCTGATCTGGTTTGGCCCGATAAAAACTCGTGGACCCATTTGCGATTTGTTGTGGCTGCGACATGGTTTTTCCCGCTGTAGGCCACAAGGATTCTTTTTGAAAGCTGGCCCTGCCCTTCTTTGTTCAAAAGCAGAACCCTCCTGAACAGCCCGGAACTGTCTCCATGCCGCCAGATCCATTGGCTCACCCCTCCGTAAACCGCGGCAGCCTGGTCCTGAAGCCCGCAGTTGCCGCCGCTCACACCATCCTCTAAATGATAAGCGAGATAAAGGATCTGTTTCCTTGACAGGCCTTTTCGACCAAGCTTTTCCCCCGCCTTTGAGAGGGCTTTTATGAGAGCAACGAGGGCGGTGCTCGATCCTCCCAGAGCGGACTTCACCGGAGCCTCTGAATCGATCACCACTTCAAGCCCGGAAAAACCAAAATACGATATGGCGGAAAAAAATATTCCGAATGGGGAAGTAAACGGCATCTGATCCGCCGAAAACATCTCTGATTGCGAAAAACCTTTGGAAGAAATTTTGACACTATTTCCAGGGAAAGGCTTTAGGACTACGGACGTCCTGAGCGTCAACCCCATATTCACCGTTGTGGGCAGCATCTTTTCCAACGGAAGGGCCAACGCTTTGATATCCCATGTGCCTCCCGCATCCACTCTACAGGGGGCAGATGCCTCTAAAGGCCCTTCTTCAAGCAGGCTCCTTACATTGGTCATCAACGGCCTTTCCTTTTTGTAAGGTTGGCTATCATCAGGGCGGCTATGGTTTTTGCATCCTGTATCTCGCCCTTAAGAATCATCTCAATCGCTTTTTTAAAGTCCACCTCGTGCACTTCCAGCACTTCATCCACGTCCAGGTGCTGTCTGGCAGGGGTCAGGTCCGACGCTATGAAAATGTGAATCCTCTCATCCGAATATCCGGGCAAGGGGCAAATCTCTCCAAGTTTGTGCCAGGAATCAGCCGAATATCCCGTTTCTTCAACCAGCTCTCTTCGCGCACATTGAATGGGCGCCTCATCGGCATCAAGGGTTCCTGCCGGTATTTCCCAAATGAAAGCTCCCACAGCATGCCGGTATTGTCTAATCATCAGCAATGTATCTTCATTCAACAAGGGTACAATTGCGGAAGCCCCGGGGTGACGAATAATCTCCAGATCAACATTTACCCCATTACTAAGGGTAATATTTTCCTTTTCCAGCCTGAAGACCCGCCCCTGATGCAAAGCTTTTCTGCTGTTCACTCTTGCAGTCACGATGCAACCTCTCCAAAAAATAACGCCCCTGACGTTTTCCAGACAACCCATTGAAAATTGCCGGGTTGGCTATAAAATTATTTGACATCAGAAAAAAATATGGTATAAAAAAAAGCTAAGCCCCCGTAGCTCAGGTGGATAGAGCACCAGATTCCTAATCTGGGTGCCGTGCGTTCGAGTCGCGCCGGGGGCACCAACTAAATCAAGCACTTATGGTCCACAGCCAAAAGTGCTTTTTTCGTTTTTGGCATGTTTGGTACAATATTGGTACAAGATTTCATTTTCAACCCCGATAAATACCCCCGATCTCGCCATGCTTAATCATGAATTCTTGTTACCATTTCATACCCCGATCGTCAAGAAAATATACTTTTCAACCCCTATGCGCAAAAGCCGCAAAAGTAACAAAAGAGTTTCAGCTCCCGCAAAAAAAAACGGCTTTATTTCCTCCACCGAGAGAAGATTTTTTACTTTTCCACCCCCATACTCAAGATACTCAAAAACCTCAGAAGGCCATATCCTGCTGGGAACGTTAAAGATCCCCTGATATCAGGATATACTTTTAACCCACAGATTGGTTATGCCTTTGACACTGAACGCCGATTCTCGTCCATCTGGTGGCTTTACCTGCCTCTCAAGAGCCCTTTGATTACATAGCCGCAGAAATCTTTATCCCCATCCAACAAATACATTTCAGGACTGTTATCTCAAAAAACACTTGCACCGAAGAGCTCAATAATACTATCATGAAGTGAACAATTGATCTGTCAGCCTTGCATGATTTTTGCGGCTATGGGGTGAAGAGTTATGCAAGGTATGTTGTTAGTTAGTTTATGTTGTGTGTGAATATTTTATTCAATCCAAGAAAAATCTGTTTTTATTAAAAGTTTCCCAAACGAAAACCACAATACCAATTCCCGCCTTTTTAATCAACAGCAGACTGGAGAATATCACGTTACGCCAAGCTGTGTTTTATGAGGATAA